>Ga0255768_10000175_pt1 | contig 66507 bp, 64 predicted proteins | sample 071ome_33_FD_179983 | JGI IMG/M metagenome (GOLD analysis project Ga0255768, IMG submission 179983) | Coastal salt marsh microbial communities from the Groves Creek Marsh, Skidaway Island, Georgia - 071412AT metaG (version 2) | ecosystem: Environmental > Aquatic > Marine > Intertidal zone >... | reverse complement strand
CGGAACACGATGAACGGCGTTCGCTTGAACGCCTCGCCCATCTCCGTGCCCGCCATCGAATCTGGCATGCCCTTCATCAGCGCCATGAAGCCCTGCTGAGAATTCTCGAACGTCAGCAAGCCGAAGAGCCCGACGCCGATCGCCGAAACCGTCAACAAGAACGACGAGTCGGAGAGGTCCCCGAACACGATGATGGCGGTGAGTGCCGAGACGGCAAGCATGTAGGTGTTCTGCGAGGCTCGCAGGTTGCCGGCAGTTTGGTCGCCGAGTTTGATCCACGTTTTTTCGTTCACCCAAGAACTCCAATCTCTTTGGGATGGATCAATTGTCGTCCAAAACCCCCGAGCGGCTTGGGATACACCTCAGCGGGTGTGCCGACGACACCGTCACCCGGCGCCAACCACTCCCCATTGTGGGCCTGAACGTGAAAGCCCTCTGGGCTCGCCGGATCTAGCGCGGATTACGACGATCGGTCGAGTTCATACGCCGAACAAACCAGCGAGCACGAATTCGCGCATAGACCTTCTCAACGATGCCGACATGATTCCGCCGGTGTAGCGAGGCTTGAATCGCCGAAATTCGGTAGTGCATCTCTCCCCTAGAGGAACCCGATTGCAGGGACCTGCAAATGATCGCGCAGTTGGGTAAGGAATCGCCCTGCGTCGCCGCCATCGACCACCCGGTGGTCGAACGTTGCCGACATCGTCATCACAGAACGCTCAACCGGAACGCCATTCTGAAGCGACACCACCGGACGGGCCCGGCCCGGAGCGATGATCGCTGTAGTGCCAACCGGGAGAATCGGCGTTCCCTGCTCGAGGCCGACTGCTCCAACGTTGTTCAGCGTGCACGTTGCACCTGTAAGTGCCGTCGGGGGAATCGACCGATCTCGTGCAGCAGCAGCGAGTCGCAGGATCTCCGCCGCAAGCGCTGTCGTGGAGCACTGGTGAGCATCCCGGACGACCGGAACGATCAGCCCATCAGGTGTGTCGACGGCAACACCGATATCGAACCGCTCGTGGAGCACGATCTCGCCGGCCCCCTCATCGAGAGACGAGTTCATCCGAGGGTGATCACGAAGCACCGGGACAAGAAGTCCCATGATCAGGGCGTCGAGCGGAATCGGCACGCCTTCCCGGGCTTGCAGCGCCTTGCGGGTCTCCAACAACGCTGTCACGTCGACGTCGACCATCGACGTGAACTGTGGAATCGTCGTGACGGACTCGGTCAGATGCTGGCCGATCGCCCGCCGCAGCGGCGAAAGTCGCTCGCGATGCTCCAGCGGGAGTGCGACGGTGCCGCCCGACAGGTCATCGAGCAAGACCGCTCCGGCCGGGCCCGACCCGATCATGGTTTGCAAGTCGATGCCCTGCTCGCGGGCGGCGCGGCGAACCTTTGGCATCGCCCGCACCACTCTGCTCGGAGCAAGGACGCCCGCTGGAGTCGCTGCTGCCCTTTGCGGCACAGGTGCAGCGGCAGCAGCCTCGATGTCCGCCCGCGTGATCTGTCCGGCATGGCCTGAGCCGACAAGATCGTCCACTCGCACGTCGAGAGCTTCCGCGAGTCGACGCAGAACCGGCGAACGGACGTCACCGGCCTGCCCACTTTGGGGCGGCTGAGCGGAGTGGCTCACCGGGTTAACGCTGAGTTCGGCGGACGAAGATTCGGGAGCGTTCCCAACGGCGGGCGACTGCGGAACCTCACCGTTCTCGCCAACAATGATCAGCGGTTCTCCGACCGCAATCGTCGCTCCGGCCTCACCGCCGAGTTGCAAGACGGTGCCTGCGAATGGCGTGGTCATCTCGACCACGGACTTGTCCGTCTCGATTGCGCAGATGACCTGATCGAGAGCCACGTGGTCCCCAACGGCGACGAACCACTCTTCGACCACAGCCTCGACCATGGTGTCGCCGACTGCTGGAAGGGCAAACGTGGATGCCATGGTCAGCCCTTCATGGCCCGGCGAATACCGGAAGCGATCCGCTCAGCAGTGATGACAGAGTGCTTCTCGAGCCGTGTCGGGCCCCAGAAAACATCCATATGCCCGACCCGAACTGGCGGCGTTTCGAGGAAGTAAGCGCCTCTCTCCGTGATCGTCGCCACGATCTCTGCGCCGAAACCGGCGGTGAGATGGGTTTCGTGCGCTACGACAAGCCGCCCTGTCCGTTCGACGGAGTCGAGCACCGCATCGACGTCCCATGGATAGATCGTCCGGAGGTCGATCACCTCAACCGATACCCCGTCCACCGCAAGCGCCTCAGCCGCCTCAACAGCAGCGTGGACTGGGGGCCCCCATGTGACGACCGTGATGTCTGTTCCCTCCCGACGAGTCGCGGCCCGGCCGATCGGAAGCTCGTAGTGATCGATCGGCACCTCGTCGTAGAGGCCGCGGTAGAGCGCGATCGACTCAAGGAACATGACCGGGTCGGGGCTCTTCAGTGAGCTGGCCAGCAGGCCTTTAGCGTCGTAGGGGTTCGACGGGTATACGACGGTGAGTCCCGGAGCGTGGGCGAAGTAGGTCTCGGGCGAATCGGTGTGGAACTCGTACGCCTCGATGTTGGTCCCGACGGGCAACCGCACCACGACCGGGGCGGTGAGTTCGCCTCGATAGCGCCAGCGGATGCGGCCAACATGACCGATGACCTGGTCGAAGGCCGGATACACGAAACCGGCAAACTCCATCTCGGCTACCGGGCGCAGGCCCGCCATCGCCATGCCGACCGAGGTGCCGACGATGCCGGTCTCGCACAGCGGCGTGTCGATGACTCGGTCTGCACCAAAGCGGTCGAGCATGCCTTCGGTGACACGAAATACGCCACCTTCAAGTGCGACGTCCTCACCCAACACCACGAGCGACGGATCGGCCTCGAACCCGTCGATGAGGGCACAATTCAGCGCCTCGGTGAGGTCCATCCGCTTGGTGTCGCCCGCGGGCGTCGGCTCCGGCGGCACCACCCAGATGTCCGATGGGTCGAACTCGGTACGAGGTTCTCCGAGGTCGTCTTGCTCTCGGTGGAGCTGATCAACGAGAACCTGAGGAACTCGATCGAACAAGTGGCGAGGTGAATAGTCGCGCCCGACGCCGGGACGAGCTTCAAGCTCGGCAATGGCGGTCTCGATACCTTCCGACAACTCGATCCGCATCGCCTCTTCCTGCTCGGCCGCCCACAGACCCTTGTGCTCAAGGAATGTGCGGGTGCGGACGATGGGGTCGAGCGTGCGCCAATGTGCTTCCTGTTCCTCCGTCCGGTACACCGGCGTGCCGTCGTAGGTCGAGTGCGGGGCGTACCGCCAGGTGACCATCTCGATCAGGGTCGGGCCTTCGCCCCGTTCGGCACGCTCGCGAGCCTCAAGAGTGGCGGCGTACATCGCAAACGGATCCATGCCGTCGACCCGCACACCTGGGAACCCGTACGCATCAGCCTTCTGGGCGAGCGTCTCAGACGCAGTCTGCTTGTCGAGGGTGGTCGACTGCGCAACCTGGTTGTTCTGGCAGAGGAAGATTGTCGGGGTACGCCAGACGCCAGCGAAGTTCATCGCTGCGTGGAAGTCACTCTCACTCGTGGCCCCGTCGCCGAACACCACCATGGACACGGTGTCGTTCCCTTTGAACCGCTCGGCGTATCCGAACCCGACAGCATGCGGGAGGTGCGTGCCGATGGTGGCATTGAGCCGAGTGATCTTGAATCCGTTGACATCCCAGATCTCATCGTCATCCGGAATGCCGAGCCAAAAGCCGGTCGCAGCCGTGAGGCCGAGCCCTCGAGCGATCCAGAGTCCGAGTTCGCGGTACGCCGTGAAAATCCAGTCGTCGTCGCGAAGCGCAAGTGCCGCTCCGACGTGCGCTTCCTGCCCGCTGCACTGGTAATAGGCCGGCATACGGCCCTGTCGTTGCAGATTGAGGAGTTTCTCATCGACCATACGAGTCGATAGGAGCTTGGTGTAGATGTCGACGAGTGCAACGTCGTCGAGGTCAGGCAGCGCGTCGACGAGTTGGCCGCTCGGATCAAGAACCTGGCGCATGCGCCCCCTTCAAACAGAATTCATTGGCAGGAACCACAGCCAGCCAATGATTTAGCGACAATGGCACTTCACAGACCAGAAATCAACTGCTACCGTGCGAAGGCGATGGGGGAAATCGATACGACGACGCTGTTCGGCGTGGCCGGCCTGCACTGCGTGGTGGTTGGTGGTACGGCTGGCATCGGCCTTGCGGTCGCCCAGCATCTGGCGGCATGCGGCGCAGAGGTCACGATCACCGGCCGCCGAGCCGCCGATGATCTTGCCGACGGCTTCGGGGGCCACGCACTCACCATGGACGTTGCCGACAGCACCAGCGTCGCCGCTGCCTTTGCCTCGATTGAGGGCGGCATCAATTGCCTCATCCTCAATGCTGGCATCGATGCCGAGACCGGCCTTATCGACGACCACGACCTTGAAACCTTTGAGCGGGTGATCGACGTCAACACGCTCGGCCTCGCTCGGGCGATGCACCACGGCGTTCAGCGGATGACCGACGGAGGATCGATCATCATCACAAGCTCGCCGGCCGGGACCGTTGCCGTACCCGGAATGGCGGCATATTCGGCATCGAAGGCCGCTCTCGACATGCTGGTGCGGAGCTGGGCGCTTGACCTCGGGCCGCGCCAGATCCGGGTGAACGCAGTGCTCCCGGGCATCGTCGAAAGCGAGATGGACTCCGAATCATCGCCCATGCCTGAGCTGATCCGTCGAATGACCGCCAACGGCCACTACCGCAAGGCAGCGGAGATAGCGCCGGTGTTCCAATTTCTGGCAAGCCCAGCGAGCGCGACGCTTACCGGATCGTTGGTTGGGGCCCACGATGGCATTCCGCTCGGCTTCAGTGCCGAGGCGATCAGCCATCTCAGCGCTGACCTCGGGGGCGAGTCGTGATCGACACTGCCCGATCGGAGATCGACGAAATCGACCGTGCCCTTATCGGGGGCCTGGTGGAAGATGGAAGAGCCACTTACGCTGCGCTCGCCCCAAGGGTTGGGCTCTCACAGGCCGCTGTACGAACCCGCGTACAACGCCTGCTTGACGAGCAGATCATCACCATCACCGGCCGGGTCGACCCGTCGAGCCTCGGGCTTGGAGTCTTCACGTTCGCATTCGTGGAAGCCAGCGGCCACGTCGACAAGCTTGCGGCAGCGGTGGCCGAAATCGACACGGCGGTCTTTGTCGTGGCCACGACCGGGCGCTTCGACCTCATGGTTGAACTCCGTTGTGCTGACGACGCCCACCTGCTCGACACCCTTAATCGACTTCGCGAACTCGAAGGCATTCGCCGCCTGCAGACTGCGACAGCACTGCATTATGACAAGCAGGATTGGACCGGGGTCGGGCGACTCGATGCCCTGCCTTCACTCCAGCCGCGAGTCGCAAGTAGCCGGGAGATTGACGATATCGATCGACGACTTCTCGCCGAACTCATGTCCGACGGCCGGGCTACCTATGCCGGCCTTGCCCCGCTGGTCGGACTCTCACAGGCCGCAGTGCGAGACCGAGTCCGCGACCTCATTGCGAACAGGGTGGTTTCGATCCAGGCTCACCCCGTTCCCGAGGCCATGGGCATCGAAGGTTTTGCTGCATTGGCAATCAAAGCGAGTGGGCCAGCAGGTCCGCTGGTGGATTCGCTCATCAATATTCCCGAGACGTGCCTGGTGGCCCGCACCCTCGGCCGCTTCGACGCCACAGCCGAGGTTTGGTTCGAGAGCAATCACCATCTCGCCGATGTCATCGACCGGGTCAGGAGTCTTCCCGGCACCGACACACTCGACACCATCCCGTACCTGCGCATCGCACACGAAGCGTTCGAGACCGGACCCAACCGGTGACCAACGTTCCAAAGACCGTGCCCACCGAAAAGGTGGTAGCACTACACCCGGCTTCGGCCGATTAAGGGGAGGAAACCCACATGCAAAGCAACCAATCCCGGTGGCTCCGGCTGCTGGCTGTCCTATTGGCCTTCGTGCTCGTCGCCGCTGCCTGCGGAGACGATGACGAGACCAGTGCGGAGTCCAGCGACGACACAGCGAGCGATGCCGCTGACGATGACGGCGGAAGTGCCGCCGACAGCGGCGACGACTCCGCCGAAGACACAGCCGATGATGAGCCAGCCGCAGCTCCCCTCAAGATCGGCATGATTGCGCAGACCGAAGAGCTTCTTGCGTTCCCAGAGGTACCTGCTGCCGCTGAGGCGGTAGTCGGCTACGCCAACGCAGAGGACGGCGGCAACATCGAGCTCGTCATCTGCAGTGCCGGCGATGCGCCAGAATCGCACGTCGGGTGTGCCCAAGAGTTCGCCAACGACGATTCAATCAACCTCGTCATCAGTGCAGGTTTCCTCGCCAACTCCGCAGCGGCGAATGACGTGCTCGTCGGAGCAGGCATGCCGATTCTCACGCTCGGCAACGACTTCATCGATTATCTGACTCCAGGGGTCTTCACCGTCGACCCCGGCCTGCCTGGACTCGCTCAGGTGTTCTTCGTTTTCGCTGCAGGGGAGGGCATCTCGAACGGCACGCTGTTCATTGCCGACGATCCCGCGTTTGAGCCGTTCATTCCGGCCCTCGAGGCGATTGGCGATGCGAACGGCATCGCCATCAACGAGGTTGTGCCGCTGGGATTTGAGCCCGATCTCACCGGTCCGGTGAGCGCTGCAAACCCCGACAACGAAATGTGGATGTTCGTCCTCGCTGATGGAGCCCAGTGCACTGCTGCAGCTGCCGCAGTCGACACCGTCGGCTACGCAGGGCGCACCTTCGCCAACGATCTCTGCATGGCCGAAGACGTGGTGTCGTCAGGTGCCCTCGACGGCTGGTCCGGCCCGATCGTGTCATCGGCACCTACCGTCGACGGCGGCGATGAAGTCGCAATGATCAACCGAATCCTCGACGAGTACGGTGGGTCCGATGCCCAGAACGCCGGCCTCTCGGGCTGGTCATTCGCCAGCACCTGGGTCGCTCGTGACGTCCTCGAGACTGCCGGCGCAGGCGCTTCACGCGACGATGTCGCAGCCGTGCTCGGCACCTACTCGAGCTCCGAGGTTCCCGGTCTCGACAGCGTGACCTGCCCCGGCCCCTCGGCATGGACCGGTGCCTGCAACATGGCCCCGCTGATGGTTACGGTCAGCGACGGTCAGCTCACCAGCCCCGACGGGTTCGTCCAGCTCGACTTCTCCGAGCTCGACTTCCTTCTCGGTTAGGCCTATCCAACAAGGGGGCGGTCGCGCCTTGCGGCCGTCCCCCTTGTCCTCAATTCTTCATTCATGGCCAATCGTCCTCTTCCGGAGCGCATCGCAATTGTCCTGGCGAGCGCAGTCGGCCTCGCCTGGATCCTCGGCGCGCTCGTTGACCGCCAGGTCTTCTTCCAGCCGGTCTTGTTCGGGATCGGAACCGGGACCATCATCGCAGCACTCGCGTTGGGCCTTGTCGTGGCCTACCGAGCATCAGGCGTCATCAACTTTGGGCACGGGGCGATCGCCACATACGTCACCTACGTGTACGTGTCACTGGTCGACACTGGCGACTATCCGATCCCTCCCCTCCCCAATCCAGTTGCGCCGATCGAGGGCATCTTCGACATCGAACTCTTCGACATCCCGACGATGATCGCTGTCAGCGAGTCCGGCACGAGCCGAGGCATCGCTATCGCAATCGCGCTCCTCACGGCTGCAGCCCTCGGTCTGATTGCGCACTATGCGATCTTCCGTCCGCTTCGATACGCCCCGATCTTGGCCAAGGTCGTGGCGTCTGTAGGCATCATGCTGTTCCTGCAGGCTGCTGTTGTGCTTCGCTTCGGCTCGCGGGCCAAAAGTGCAGACCCGATCTTTCCCAACGATCCAGTCGACTTCCTCGGCGTTCGGGTCGGTCAGGACCGCTTCTGGCTCCTTGGCACCGTGGTGGCGGTCACGGCAGCGCTCTATGCACTCTTTCGCTACACCCGATTCGGCATCGCAACGCGAGCGTCGGCCGAGAACGAACAGTTCACCACGCTCCTCGGGTTCAATGCCGACCGGCAGGCCGGAATCAGCTGGGTCCTTGCTTCGGTCTTAGCTGGGGCCGTCGGCATCCTCGTGGCGCCGATCACGGGGGTAACACCCAACCTGTTCACGGTGCTCTTGATCTCGTCGCTCGGCGCTGCCCTCCTCGGCCGGATGTCGTCCTTCGTGGTCGCCGCCGTGGCCGGACTCATGCTCGGAGTCATCGACCAAGAACTTTTCCGTCTCGAGTTCGAGTTCGACTGGATCCCCGACATCGGTATCCGCCGTGCCCTCCCGTTCCTCGTGATCGCAATAGCCATGGTCGTTCGAGGAGAGACACTGCCCTCACGCGGTTCGATCACCGCCGAGCGGCTGCCCGAGGCATATGCGCCACCAATCACCCGCTGGAGGCTCTCGGCCTACGGTCTTCTCGTCATCGTCGCGACGTGGGTGACGATCTTCGCTCCGTTCCAGTTCCGAGCGGGCATGCAGAATTCGATGATCGGCGTGCTCTTCGCGCTTTCGCTGGTTGTCGTCACTGGCTACGTCGGGCAAATCTCCCTCATGCAGATGGCGCTCGCCGGTGTCTCTGCGTTCGCTGTGGGCACGTTCGGCACCGACGTCGGCTTGCCGCTCGTGCTCACCCTCCCACTGGCGGTCGCATCGGGCATCGGATTTGGGTTGTTGGCAGCGCTCCCGTCGTTGCGAACGCGTGGTGCCAGTTTGGCTGTCGTCACCCTCGCCAGTGGCCTGGCGCTTGAGGAAATCTTCTTCAAGCGGCCAGGCTGGTTCGGCCTCTCGAGAACGAACAAGGTGGCCCCCACCCCGGAGGTGGCGGGCCTCGAATTCGGCCCGTCAAGCAGTTTTTTCCTCGGCGATGACAAGATCCCCACCGGAGGTTTCGGGATCTTCCTGCTCGTCTTGACGATCGCCTCCTGCGTTGGAGTCATGCGGCTTCGACGATCTCGACTCGGCGAACAGATGCTGGCCGTTCGCGCCAATGAGCGGGCTGCCGCCGCAGCCGGGGTGAATGTCGCAATGGTGAAGTTGACCGCCTTCGGTATTTCCGCAGCCCTTGCTGGACTCGGTGGCGCTCTCACGGCCTACAAACTGGGCACCTACACCGGCGCATCCTTCGGGATCTTCGTCTCGCTCTCGGTACTGGCATTCGCGTACCTGGGGGGCATCTCGACTGTCGGTGGCGCAATCACAGCGGGCACGTTGTTCGCCGAGGGCATCGGCATCATCGCGACCAACGAATGGTTCATCGATGTCGGCTCCTACACCGCGTATGTCGCTGGTTTCTTTCTTATCGCTACCGCTGTCTACAACAACGAAGGCATCGACGGCTTCCAGCGCAGGCAGTTCTTCCAGGTCGTGAACTTCATTCGTCGACGACGCGGCCTCGAACGTCTCGATCTGCGAACTGCCGGGCCGAAACGGGGGAGCGCCGATGTCTGACGTCGTACTCCGGACCGAGAATCTCACAGTGCGCTTCGGCGGCTTGCTGGCGGTTAACGATGTCACTCTCGACTGTGCCCGGGGCCGACTGACCGGCCTGATCGGCCCGAACGGGGCCGGCAAGACAACGTTCATCGATGCCGTCACCGGGTTCCTGCCCAACAACTCCAGCGGCAGGGTCGCGCTCGACGGCCAGGACGTGTTTGGCAGGGCGCCTCACGTGCTCGCCCATGACGGGCTCACCCGGACGTGGCAGACGCTCGAACTCTTTGACGACATCTCTGTCCGCTCGAACCTTGATGTCGCCAGTGGACGGCTCACGATTCCCAGTGCACTACGCGACTTCTTCCGACCTGCGAAAGCACAAGAGCGGGTCGAGGAAGTGATCGAACTGCTCGACCTTCACGACATCGCTGATCGCCAACCGCGAGAGCTCTCACAGGGTCAGCGAAAGATGGTCGGGGTCGGACGAGCGCTGGTGTCATCCTCCACCAAGATTCTGCTCCTTGACGAACCGGCCGCCGGCCTCGACAAGAGCGAGACGCAATGGTTCGGTGAGCAGCTCCGCAAACTGATTGGCGAGGGGTACACCATGCTTCTCATCGACCACGACATGGGTCTCGTCCTTTCCGTGTGCGACCACATCCATATGCTCGAGTTCGGCAAACTGGTCGCCTCCGGTTCCCCCACCGAGATGCGCAACAATCCCGTTGTCATCCAGGCGTACCTCGGCCACAGCGGAGCTGACCGATGACCGAACGCCTCCTCTCGGTCGACTCGCTCCATACGGGCTACGACGGTGTTGCTGTTGTACGAGACCTCACGATGCACGTCGATGCCGGCGAGGTCGTTGCTCTGCTCGGGCCAAACGGAGCGGGTAAGACCACAACGCTGATGACCATCTCCGGAATGGGCGAGGTTCTGGCTGGCTCGGTCGACGTCATGGGGTCACCCGTACCCAGACTCCGGCAAGCGCACCTGGTCGCTCGCCGCGGCGTCAGCCACGTCCCCGAGAACCGAGGAATCCTGTTCCAGCTCACAGTCCGTGAAAACCTGCAGCTTGCGAAGACCTCCGGCAAGGTCAATCTCGACCGAGCCGTCGAGTTCTTTCCGGCCCTCGGCCCGCTGATGGGACGACGCGGCGGTCTCCTCAGCGGCGGTGAGCAACAGATGCTCGCACTCGGGCGAGCGATCGTCGCCGAGCCACAGCTCCTCATGGTTGATGAGATGAGCCTGGGGCTTGCACCGGTGATCTACGAGCAACTCATGCCGGTCGTGCGGCGCATCGCCGATGAAACGCATGCCGGGGTGCTACTCGTGGAGCAGCACGTCGACTTGGCCCTGGCGGTCGCCGATCGAGGTTATGTGCTCAACCACGGGGATCTCGCGATGTCGGGTTCCGCATCGGAACTCTTGGCCAACCGGGCCCTCCTCGACGCCAGTTACCTCGGCACGGAACCGCTCGGCTAGGCAACCGTCTCTCTGCGTGCCGGTCCTACTCGCTGCGCTCGCGGCGTCTCTCCTCGGCGTCGCTGACTATGTCGGCGGTCTGGGCAGCCGCCGCACGATCCACCGGGGTGCAGCCCTGTCGATCGCGTGGATGGCCTCGATCGTTGGAGTCGTGGTCTCGGTTGCCTACGTTCTCATCTTCCCCGTCACGGCATTCACCCACACAGACCTGCTCTGGAGCCTGGGGGCCGGTTGCTTCGCCTCAGGTGCCCGCCCGTTGCTCTACATGAGCATGGAACGCGGCCCTATGGTGGTAGCCGCTCCAACCGTCGGTGTGGTCTCGCTGGTCGTTCCAGCAGTCGTTGCGCCAGCGTTTGGGTCCACGCCGACGAGCCTCGAGGGGCTCGGCGTCGCAATGGCGATCCCGGCAGTGGTACTCATCGTTTCCGAGGGTCGGGTACCACGGCCACGGATGGTGGCAGGCAGCCCGGTCTTCGCCTTGGCCGCATGCACTGGCTTGTTGATCGGCATGATGGCGCTCTGCCTTGCTCAGGTCGATCACGGAGCGGCGGCAGCGCCTGCCATCGTCACCCAAGCGCTATCGGTCGCATTGATCCCGCTCGTCGCAACACGATTCGGCGGTATGGCTCCAGGGAGCGCCGATCTTCGGGCCTTTGCATTGCTAGTGGGCCTGATCGACATTGCTGCGATCATCGCCAGCACCATTGCGTTCCAGCGAGGCAACGTGGCAGTGGTCGCTGCGATACTCGGATTCGCGCCCGCTGCGACCATTGCGATCGCCTGGCGGTTCGACGGTGAGCAAGTCAGACGCTGGCAATGGTTGGGCGTCGGCCTGGCAATTGCGACGATCTCTCTCTTCGCTGTGGCTGCGTGAACCGCCACATGCGCTTCCCGCGGCGCTACTCGACGGTCCGGTACAGCTGAACCGGAATCACAAATTCGGCGCTTACGACTGCTCGGTCCACTCCACCGGATCGACGTAAAGCCGCCCATCGTCGAGCATTGCTTCGGTACGACTGCGCATCAGATGCTCGGTGAGCTCCTGATGAGGGAAGAGCCAGTGGCGTCCCTCTGCGATACCGCGGATTGCGAACTCGCCTACGTCGTCGGGGTGCAGGCCGCGGTTCAGGTACTCATGAACATCCGGGTTTGCACCAACTCCTGTCTGGTTCGCTGACGTATGGATGAGATCGGTTGCAACCGGACCCGGGCAGAGCACCGAAGCCGACACGCCGGTGCCGAGCACATCATGCGCAAGTCCCTCCATGAGCCCAACGACGGCGAACTTGCTGGCGTTGTACACCCCTAAGTCCGGATCACCGATGAGGCCCGACAGCGACGCAGTCGCACTGATGTGGCCGCTGCCTTGCTCAAGCATGAACGGCAGAAAGGCGTGGATGCCGTTGGCGACTCCACGCACGTTGACGTCGAGCACGATCTGCCAGTCTGCTGCTTCACACTGGATCAGCGGCTTCGTGAAACCAACGCCGGCGTTGTTGCACACCAGATCGACACGACCGAACTGCGAGAGCGCCAGCTCGCGCAGCTCGTCCAGATCAGCAGGGTTGCGGACATCTGCTGCGAGCGCTGCCACCTGGGCGCCCTCGGCGGAAAGCGACCCGACGGTATCGGCCAGACGATCCTCAGCAAGGTCGCTCAAAACAACCTGCATACCGCGACTCAGGCAGGCCCTTGCCATCCCGAGCCCGATCCCGCTGGCCGAACCGGTGATGACGGCGGTACGGCCCTCGAAATCAATGCTCATGATGTCGCCTTTCTCTCGGACAGCAGGCACAAGATCTCGTACATGATCGTGGCCCCAACGAGGGCAGTGGAACCCGAGGGGTCGAAGGGTGGCGAGACCTCGACGACATCGCCACCGACAAGATCGAGTCCGCGCAACCCGCGCAAGAAGGTGAGCGCCTCGCGGCTTGTGATACCACCGACCTCAGGGGTGCCGGTGCCAGGGGCGTAGACAGGGTCGAGGCCGTCGACGTCGAAACTGATGTACGTCGGCCCATCACCAACCACCCGGCGTGCCTCGGCGATCACAGCCTCGACACCGAGGGCTTCGAACTCCTCAATGAACACGACCCGCATGCCCTGTTCGCGGGAATATTCCCAACCGTCAGCCCAGTTTTGGGCGCCGCGAATTCCAATCTGGATTGTGCGGTTGGGATCGAGCAGGCCCTCCTCGCAGGCAAGGCGGAAGGGTGACCCGTGGTGAAATTTCTCGCCCCGGAACGGCCCCCACGTGTCGGTGTGGGCATCGATGTGGACCATCCCGATCGGCCGATCGACTGACGCAAGCGCTCGAAAGACCGGGTAGGTGATCGAGTGGTCGCCTCCGGCCGCCAGCGGCACTGCATCAGCATCGACAATTCGCTGCACAAAAGCTTCAATATCGGCGTTCACCGCAGCGTTGTCGTAGACCCGACTGAAGCGAACATCGCCGACATCGGCAATTCGAGCAGCCTCGAAGGGATTAACTCCTGTGACGTGATTGATCGCTCGCATGAGCGATGACTGGTTGCGAATCTCTCGCGGCCCGTGCCGAGCGCCGGGACGGTTGGTGACGCCGCCGTCGTACGCGACGCCGTACATGGCGACGTCAACATCGATCAGGTCAGGGCGATATGGCGCCCGCATAAACGTTGCGATCTCCTGGTATCGCGGCTCGTAGAGCGGATCGTTCCCCGCATCAACACCTTTCGTCATCTGTTCTCCGTTTCGAAGCGGTAGGTGGCGAGTTCGTCGGTAGCAAGCGGTCCCGGGGCAAAGTGGCAGAGCGGCTCCGGTCCCAGCTCGAAGAGCATCGTGCCAACCGAGATGGAGGCGTCATCAGACTCGCGAACACGACAGATCGGAAACTCCCGGTACACCGCCTCGAGGCCAGCGCGACTCGAATCGGGACGGACGTCGGCGTCAAGTTGTCCGAAGCGTTCAACGGAGCCAGTAAAGCGGACATAATCAAAAACTGGGTCCATCACCAGCGCATGGTTCGTGTGCAACACCCGGTCAGTCGTTCCCACAGGTGTCATTCCGTCGGCCGAGACCTCGACACCTGCACTGCGAGTGGCGGTGCCGAAAAGGAAGCTGTTACCACTGGCGATCGGAACCCGACTGAGGAACGAGAGTGCATCCTCGACCGAGCGGCAGCGGAGCAGCTCGGGAACGATGAAGCCAGAGGACAGCCCGGTCGTTACGTGTCCAAGCTGACTCAATGTGGTGATGCACGCGGCGAAACCCTGTCGATTCACACCGTTGAGTGCGAGGAGACCAGCGATCGATGGCGCAAGGATTTCCAACCCGTCCTCGTCGCGGTAGCGAAGAAGAACCTGCCCACCGTCAAGGTGTCGTGGGAGGTCCTGCGTCTGCGCCACCCAGCCAACGCCTCGATGATTGATCGCCAATGCGGAGCATCGTTCACGAGGTTTGACTTCGCCCAGCAACTCGTCGATGTACCACCACACCTCGTCGATGAGTTGCCAGGCGAACATCGTCTCGAAGCGCTGGCCAGAGCCCTCGGCGATGCCTTGCACTTCCTCGACGAGGTGCGGTGTGTAGGACTGAGCTGCTTTGAGGAACCCAACGTCTCCTGCAACCTCGCGAATCACACGATCCGGGTCAATGGTGGTGGCGAGATGGTGGTACCACCGATCAATGGTCTCGCCGATCAGACCGCGCAACGCCTCACCATGGGCCCGACCGCGCTCGCGGGGAGGGCCGGAGAGGACAATCTCCGGAATCTGACTCATACTCGCTCCAGGTGGTAGGGCATCGGCCGATCAGGTCCGTAGCTCAACGCAAAGAAGCGTCCCTGTGGAGCCTCAGGATCCAGCATCGTGATCTGGAACCGATTCCGGAATCGCTCGATCGCCTCCGCCGCTTCCAGGAGCGCGAAATGGCTTCCGACGCAGAACTTCGGCCCAGTGAGGAAGGGGAAGTAGGCACGTCGTTCGAGGTGCAACGGTGAGTCCTCTAGCCAACGTTCGGGTAGGAACTCGCCAGCTCGCTCGAAAAAGCGGTCGTCTCGGTACAGCACGATCTCAGGGACGAGTGTTTCCCAGCCAGCGGGGATCACGACCCCACCCAAGTCGAGTTCTTTGACAATCAGGCGGCCGGTGATGTGGACCGGGGGGTAAATCCGGAGCGTCTCGTCAACGATGGCGCTTGCAGGCACATCAGTTGCCGCAGGATTACGAGCCATCAGATCAAGAGCGAAGGTAATGGTGTTGGTGACGGTCTCGTGCCCAGCGAGGATCAGCGTCACGGCTTCGTCGCGAACGCCGTCAGTATCGAGCGGAATCGCATCGTCGGCTGCGGCAGCAAGTAGACGCCCCACCATGTCATCACCGGGACTCTCAGCAGGTCGGGCTGCGATCACGCTTCGGATGTAAGCGTCGAGTTCGTCAATGGCGGCACGAAACGTCGCGGGTTCGTGGTCGGTGTCGGCGTTTGACGGGTCGGCTTCGGCCCAGGCGTGGATCTCTTCGACGGCGCGATCAATGATGCGCTCAGCTTCTGGTGTGAGGTCGGTAGTGAACAGCAGATCAGCCACCACCCGCAGGGTGATTCGACGGACATCAGCCATGAGGTCTGGCCGGTCACCTGGCTGCCATCGGTCGAGTTCCTCGTCGATGAGCATGACCATCCGTTGGTGGAACTGACGTACCGCCTGCGCTCCCAACGGCTTCACGATCACCCGGCGACGGGGGTGCCACGTATCCCATTCGTAGTTGCTGAGGATCCCCGTTCCCGTTGCGTGGCTCAGGCGATCGAATACCGCCGCTCGACCGACATGTTCGAGCTTGTCAGCGAAATGACGGTGGATCATTTCGAGGTCGTAGAGCACCGCAGTCGGGGTTCCACCCAGGTCGACCGGTACGACTGGGCCGTACGCCTGCAGGTCGTGCAAGAGGCGCTCAGGATCACCGAGAAAGGCCTCGATTTGATCACCTTCGGGTCCTGGCAGGTCGGTGATATGGATCATCGGACGGCCTTGTTGATGAACGTCGCAATGTCGTTGATCGCCCGATCGGCTTCCGGAATGCCGAACCACATCGGCGAGTTATGCCAGCCGCCATCGAGGACGTGCATGTCGACATCACACCCGGCTGCTCGGGCTCGCTGAACGAAGCGAGCCGAGTCGCCGAACAGGACTTCGCGGTTTCCAACGTGCACAAGGGTGGGCGGCAGCCCGACAAGGTCGGCGAACAGCGGTGACACAAGGGGGTGCTCCAGCGAAGTGTCCCCGGCGTACGCACGAGCGGGACCAAGAAGGATCTTGGGGTCGGTGCCGTAATCAGGATCGGCGGCGGTGAGCGTGGCGTAGGTATCGCTCGCCCCGGTGAGATCGAGCATCGGTGAGATCAGGACCAACGCCGCCGCCATGGTGAGCCCATCGTCTCGGGCACGGAGCGCAGCGGCGGCGGCCAAGCCACCACCGGCGGATTCGCCGACAACCACAAGGCGCCTACCAGCATTGGCAAGGGTGGCCCAGACGGCCAAGGTGTCATCAAGTGCCGCCGGGAACGGATGTTCCGGAGCGAGTCGGTAGTCGACCGAGACAACGTCGAGTCCCGTTGCGCGCGAGAGGGGCGCGTTGAACACACGATCGATCTCCGGCGTGCCGAGGCAGTACATCCCACCATGCAGATGTAGAACGACTGTGTCGGCTGATTCGCTCTCGCCACCCCTGATCCGCTCACATGGCACACCAGCGACGATGTCGTCGATGACCGTGTAAGGGAAGTCGAGCACGTCGTTCATCGAACTCCAGAGCGGGTGGGCGACTTCGCGAATAGCGTGGACGTCCCAAGGGTCGGTCCAGTCAGTGGGGTAGTCGAGCACGTCTGGATCGAGTAGGTAGGCAGCGGCTGCAGGTGACAAGTGGGAAGGTGGCGCGAGGTTCACGGTTCAATCGGTGGAGCTTCAAAAAACGGTTCGTCATCGGCCCACTCGGCCTTCAGCCCAGTGGCGGACTCGATCATGGCGATCGACGGCCCAGCCCCCGCACCTGCATCGACAGCGATCGCTTGGGCGTTGATGAACCGAGCGTCGTCGCTGACGAGGTAGTGGACAAGGGCGGCACAGTCATCTGCTGTGCCGAGTTGATCGGTGTGCTGGTGCGCGAGCTTGAGCCAGTCGTCAAGCCAATTGCTGACCCCTTCGATCCGGCCGAGATAGCTGTCGTGCGTGAGTCCAGTCGGGCAGATCGCATTGACTCGAATACCGATCGGGCCGAGCTCGACCGCGGCGGTCTTCGTCAGATGAATGACGGCAGCTTTGGAAGCGTCGTACGACGACAGTGTCGGCACCGGTAAGACCCCGAACAACGATGCAACATTGACGATGGTCGACCCCGGCTCCATCACGGCGGCTGCGTGCTTGATTCCGAGCGCCACACCGAGGACGTTGACCTCCATGTCGCGCCGCCATCCTTCGACATCAAGATCAGCTAGGAGTCCTTCCCAGCTCTCGACACCGGCGTTGTTCACGAGCGCATCAACCCGGCCGAACCGATCGCATGCACCCGCCAGCAGTGCCTCGACCTGAGCCGACTCGGTGACATCGCAGCGGACCGCAAGACCGTCGAGCTCAGCAGCAAGCGCCGAGCAGTCGCGGACGTCACCGAGAACGACATGAGCTCCATGCGCGGCGAGCCGGCGAGCGATCACGGAACCCAGCCCGTGGTATGCGCCGGTAATAACGCATACCTTGCCCGCAACAGAGAAGGCGTCAGCCATGAATGATCGCCTCCGGGTCGTACGGTATGGGCGCCAACGAGCCATCCGGAGGATGTCGCACGGGCCCGGGATCATCGAGCCACGCATCGACGTCGAGCAACTCTGGGGGCTCGAAGTCGGTGGGCATCGCCAGCGGCTCGAAGCCGAACTCACCGGCAAGTTGGACGCCGTACTCGTCGAGCGCATGCGCGTTTACATAGTTGAGATGGCCCGGTTTCTGGTAGTAGTCGTAGCCTCCAGTCAGATCTGGCTCAGGGCCCTCGACCACTTCGCGAAACCGCCGCCACGAGTCAGGATCAGTCGTCTCGTCGAGTAGGTGCCCGACGATCATGTCCGCCGCTGCCGCAAGTCCCCAGTAGCCACCGGCAGCGAGGTTGGCCGGCCCAAGCACTGCGAAGTGGGGATGACGACGATGAAACATCCACAAGAAGAGGTCGTTCTCGGTATCAACAGCCGACAGGCGGCAGTGCTTCTCTGCCACGAACGGAATCTGATCCTTGAACCCGGTTGCCCAGATGATCTCATCGAACTCGTCGATCGAGCCGTCCACGAAGTGCACCGCCGAGCCGTCGATTCGCTCGATCTCAGGCCGATGGAGGAGATCACCGTGCGCGAGGTGGTGGAGCGCTTGATCGTTCAGGATTGGGTGGTGGGCCATCGCCGCATGATCAGGTTCACCGAAGCCGACAGTGGACGGATCCCCTGCGTGAATCGCAAGGAACTTGCCCAAGCGCTCCTGGCTTGAGGCCGAATTGACCGCCCAACAGTCGAACGGCACGCCTCCCACGAGCTTGGGCATGAACCAATAGCCCCGTCGGGTTGAGATGACGGCCCGGTCCGCAGTCACAGCTGCGTCACAGGCGATATCGACTGCCGAATTACCTGCACCGACGATGAGCACGCGCTTCCCGCGGAACTCATCGGCTCGCCGATAGGTCTGGCTGTGGCGCTGAGAACCGGAAAAGACTCCCGGGTAGCTCGGCACGTTCGGCACCCGTTGGAAGCCCGGGCAGGCGAGCACACCGCCGTAACGCCGACGCTCGCCACCCTGCAAGACAACGTCCCATCGTTCACCGGCACCCGTCTCAACCGGTTCGGCGGAGTCAACGCGAGTTTCAAACTCGTAATGGCCGACAAGATCGTGGTGAGCTGCCCAGGCCTGGATGTAATCGCGGATCTCCCACCAACGTGGATACGTCGGGTAGTGGTCTGGCATGGGTAAGTCGGCCCAGCCAGACCGGGAGGCTGAGGAGATGAAGTGGGCGCTTTCGTAAATCGCTGATCCTGGATTGTCCATATTCCAGAGACCCCCGACCTTGTCCCCGGCCTCAACCGCGTCAAACGGCAGGCCGGCTCGCCGCATCGCAAGTGCCACGGTGAGCCCTGACGGACCTGCGCCGACGACAAGCCAGCGATCGGAGAAATCTTTTTGCGAGGCCATTAACCATACGGTAGCGTATGGTCTCTGCCTGTCAAGGATGCCCAATGTTTCAACTCACCGACAAGGTCGCATTCATCACCGGCGGAGCCTCAGGAATTGGAAGAGCAACCGCAACTCGCTTTGCAGCGGCTGGCGCAACCGTCGTGCTCGCCGACGTCGTAGACCCAACCGCAGCCGCTGAGGAGATTGGCGGTTACCCGACCACGATCGACGTCACCGATGCCGCTGCGATGCGAACCGCTCTTGATTGCGTCGTCACCGAGCACGGCTCGCTCGACATACTCGTCAACAACGCTGGCATCATCGGCCCGGCAACCGGGTTGCTGACCGACGATCTCGAGGGGACCAAGCGAGTCCTCGACGTCAACCTGATGGGCGTGCTCCACGGGGTAAAGGCGGCAGCATCGCTGATGCGTCCCGGATCGAGCATCGTGAACACGGCCTCGATGGCGGGCATGGTTGGCTTTCCCGGGCTCAGCGCCTACGGCGTGTCGAAGTGGGGTGTTGTCGGCCTGACCAAACACGCCGCGGTCGAACTCGGGCCAAAGGGGATCCGGGTCAATGCCGTGTGTCCAACAGGTGTCGATACACCGTTTGTCGATGACGGCGCCGACGACCATTGGGCCGTACGTTCCCAATCGTTGGCCAACCAGCACGTCGACCGCCTCGCCTCAGCCGACGAAGTCGCCGCCGCGATCCACTTCCTCGCTTCGCCTGAGGCATCGATGGTCAATGGCATCGCTCTACCGGTCGACGGCGGGATGAGCGCCGGCCTCAGCGTTCAGTTGCTCGAGGCCGCAACCGGTCAACAGCTCCGCGATGGCGAGGCCTACGCTTGATCAACGATCTCGACCGCCTCCTCGCTATCGAAGCAATCAAACAGCTCAAGGCGCGTTACTGCTGGTATTGCGACGACCCGCACGTTCAGCACCTCTTCCCCACCCTCTTCACCGACGACGCCGTCTTCATCGAGGAACCGCTCGAAGAGATGCACGGCATTGTAGAGATCAAGGATTTCACCAGGCGTTATGCGGAGGAGGTTGCGTGGTCGCGGCACTACGCAGTGACTCCGCTCATCGAAGTGGCGGACGACGGCGAGAACGCAACGGGCCGCTGGCAGGCGCTGCTCATGTCCGCCCAGTTCGTCAACGACGAGGAGCAGATGTTGTGGGCGTCTGGCACCTACGTTGAGACGTACCGCAAGGTCGACGGCGACTGGAAGTTCTCGCGCATCCACGCCCGCGGGCGCTGGATGACATCCTTCGACGAAGGACTGCGCGACACCATCAACCCTGAGCTCTTCGGCTGAAGCACCTCAACGAAGCATGTTGTCGACGATTGCAGTGATCTGATTGACGAGCGAACCTCGGTCAAACGTCTCCCCGAGCGTGCGTTGGAGCTGGTAGAGCCCCAAGTAGGCCGAAAGGCCTCGTACAGCTCGCTCCTGCGCTTTGCTTGGATCCAGTCCACTGTCACACAGAGCAGTGGTCAACCACTCAAGCCGCTGACGGTTGACGCGGACCAGCGTCGCTGCGACCACCGGGTCGTCGACGCTCACGGCAAGGGCGAGGTCAACAAATCCGTCAGCCGCGGTGCCAACGCCTATGAGTGAACCGGTGAGCAGCCGAGCCCGTGGATCGGCGATGTCAGCACTGGCGGCCAGGTCGGCAGCAACAATCTCCTCCCAACGCGCAAGCGCAGCGACGAGGAGTGCATGCCGATTCGCAAAGTGATGGTAGAAGCTGCCCTTCGTGGTGCCGAGACGGCGCGAAAGCTGCTCAACGTTGACGCCGGCGGTTCCCAACTCGGCCATCGCCTCAAGCGCCACATCGGTCCAATCGATGAGAGAAAGCCGCGAGGACTGCATCACGAGCTAGCCAGAAACGCAGCGAGCCGATCGATGGCGTCGATAGCCTCAGGCAAGCGCGCATCGAGTTGCCACACGTGCCACAGGCCGTCCCACACCTCGAGCAGTGAATCGACGCCCGCCCTCCGCAGCGCCTCGTCCAGCCGGCACGAATCCGACAAAAGAATCTCTCGGCCACCCACTTGGATCATGGTCGGTGGCAGGCCCCGCAGATCAGCGAAGAGCGGCGATGCGAGCGGGTCAGCGACATGCTCACGCGCGTAGGCGTGCGCAAGGGCCGGAGGGATCGCAGGATCGTCGAACGTTGGATCAGCGTGAACGAGCGTTCGATAGCTGTCACCGCTGCAGGTGAGATCGGACCACGGCGACATGACACCGAGGCGAGCCGGAAGCCCAGAACCGCGGTTGCGCAAGGCAACAGCGGCAGCAATCGCAAGCCCTCCACCGGCAGACTCGCCGTACATCGCCTGAATGTTGCATGAGCCGGCAAGTTCTTCGACCACTGCGACTGTGTCAGTGACAGCCGCTGGGAACGGGTGTTCTGGGGCAAGCCGGTAGTCGATCGAAATCACGGGTAGACCGGTTTGCTGAGTGACCGGGATGACGACAGCTGCGTTCGTGCGCGGCGTGCCGATCAGGTAGCAGCCGCCGTGCAGATGGACGAGCACCTCGGGCCCGTCGAGCGAGGCCGTCGTCTCGGCGTAGCGGACACAGGGCACACCGCCCCATTCCTCATCCCGGCTCACCCAGGCACCGGGCACGGCCGCAACTTCTGCCACCGTCTCCTCAATGGTGGCGTCACGGAGTTGTTGGATCTCGGCCGGGTCGAGCCAGTTCATCGACGGTATCGGTGGCAATGGATCGCGCAGATAGGCCTGCGCTTCCGGCGAGAGGTGACTTGCTGGCTCAAGCACGACCATACCCTACCGTATGGTGGGGTCAGCCGACGAGATCGATGATGCGATCGAAGACTCCGATGGTCATGTCATCGATCTGCTCGTCGACGGCGACCGGCTGTGAACTCTGCTTCACGATGCCGACACCACGCTTTCGGTCGAGGTACACCCACTGGCCATTGACCCCGATGGCTGTCATCGCTTCTCGCCCCGACTCGTTGCGCACCCACCACTGAGCCCGATACGTCCAGTTGCCGTCGGTCATCACCCCGAGCGCGTCAGGACCAGCGAGAAACGCATCAACAGAGCCCCCCGACTGAATCCGATTGAGCACCGCCGTCGAGATCAGGTCGCCGGTGTCTGCGAGCACAAATGCGCAAAACCGGGCGAGATCTTCAGGTGAGGCATTGAGCCCGCCACCTGCGACCGGCGCGCCGGTGCGATCTACCAGCACATAGGCCTCGTCACCCCCGCCGATCACAGACCAGAGCTGATCGAGGTCGTCGAACAACGACCGGTGGGTCAGTCGATTGGTGACCCAATTGACGACGTCAGTCTTGGGGGTCTGGTAGCGAAATACCGAGCCGTGCTCGATCTCGGAGTCACCGTGCAACGTGGCCAAGTACTCGTACAGGCTGTCGGAGCCGATTTCGGAAGCGCTTTCTCCGAGACCAACGATCGCTGCGTATGCGTGGATATCAGCCTTCGGATCGTCGTAGGTCTCGTCGAACACTAAAGAATTCGTCATGTCGAGGATCTGGCCGAGCGATGCATCGGCGAACCCACTCTCGGCGAGCTCTTCAATGTGGTCGTCTACCCGATCACTTTCGGCTGCGAGGCCGGCATGGATCGCGTGCAAGGCGAAGAGCCCGATCAAGCTCTTTGTGCACGACATCATCTGATGAGGCGTCGACGAAGTCATGCCGTTGTCGTAGTGCTCCCAGACAATTGTGTCGTCGTGGATCACCACCATGGCGTCGGTATACGAGGACCGGAGGAATTCTGCGAGTGACATCTCCAACTCGTCGGGCGTCGTGACGTGGAGGTCATCGACTGCAGTGTTCCTCACCCGGGCCAGCTCCCGAGGTGTAGCTGCCCGAGCGATCGGGACCGATGGCAAAAGGCGGCGCATATGTTGGTACGCCCAGCGGTTATATGGCGGCACCCAGAGTCCGTTCGCTGCGGTGACGACCTTCTCTCGCGGGGGTGGATAACCCTTCATGAGGCCATGCTCTGCGTGACCTCGGTAGTCGGGCAGTTCGGTCATCGCGGCGCCAGAAAGCGGTCGAGCACATTTCGGGTGATGATCTCGGTCTGCTGGTCACCCTGAGCGAGTGCGTGACACCACTCTGTGGTTCCCGCACAGAAAACCTCACCCCGGCCCTTCTGCATGTGGGTGATCACGGCGCTGCCGTGGCGAATACGGTCTCGGCCGACGGGGGTGTCCTTGCCGAGAAGTGCTTCGGTCGCAAACGCTAGATCGCCGTCAGCAATGCTGAGCAGGCTTCCCGCATGGCCATGGTCCTCTTCTTCCAGGGTCACCGGAGTCAGAGCGAGGATCTCAAGCCCCTCAGGTGCGCCATCCTCGTGGGTGGGATACGGGCGGCCATGCCGGAAGGTGTAGTCAATGCCATCGGTTTCGAACCCAACGAGAGGCACCCCACCACCGAGGACGTCGCCGTAGTACAGGTCGGCACCGTCGAAGCACCAATGGTCGGGGCGATAAACGATGAAGCCTCCGGCTCCTCGGGGCGACATGCCGCCCATCCTCGAATAGACGCCACGGAATCCGTTCGCACCGAACGTCGTGACCGGTGGCCGGTCAATATGCAGCGACTCGAACGCACCGGTCCGACGGTCGACATCGGGATGATGGCGCTCGGGGTCTGCATGCGCGGCGTACTTGTGGCAGACCTGTGTGCGGAGATCGTCTTCCATCCGAACCTGCCAGATAATGTTCCCGGCCAACCGGGCGTAGCGACCGCCGCCTTCGACAAAGCGATCAAGGACTGCCCGACCTGCGGCAGTCCAGTACTCGTCGTGGCCCGTGGTGACCACCACGTCGTAGGCATCGAGCACCCCGGGATCACGGTCGAGATCCCACTGCGAGAGCAACTCCGGGGCATAGCCCTCGCGCTCGAGCCACCGCACCGTGAGTCCGTCGTAACGTGCCCACCCGTTAGCGACGGTCCACGGCGAGTACCCGTTCGCAATGCACCAGTCGACTGCAGGGATGCCGATGGCGGCACCCACTGCGAGCGGAGGCGACGCCAGCCTCGGTACACCTACTGGCACTCGGATCATGCCGCGACTCCACGGCCGCTCGAAGCTCAACCGCGGCCGGAAACTCGTCTCGCGCACCACGAGTGGATCGAGGCTCTGGTCGTCGAAGTCTTTCGAGGAGTAGCCACAGCCCCCACCCCAGTCGTTGTACTCCTGCCAGCTGTACGTGGCGACGATGAGCGCAAGCTTTGATCGTGCCCCTAGGTCCGCGGCGCGCAGAACAAAAAATGCGTCGTGGCTGACGACGGAGCCCTCGCGTTCACCACGCAGAACGACCACGAACCCTCCCGACGCCCAGTCGTGTGGAATCGTGAAGGTCGCGCCAACCGGCCACCCACAGCCGTCGGCGACGGGATCAGCCGGCACCGGGTGCTCAACCCCGGCGATACCGAACGCTTCATAGACCTTCTCGAACTGGTCGCCGTCGCGCCACACCTCGAAACCCCACGTGTCTGCAGTGGTGGAAACACAGAGATCAACCGTGTCGCCGGGGCGGTAACTGGGCTGAGACACGTAGCCCCAGATCTGCAGTGCATCGGAATCGCTGATCCACCCATCCCATGGCAAGCGCTCCAGCCACGTCTGCCACTGCCCTTCAGCCGTGCCGCGATCAACAGTCATTCAGGCCTCACGGGTTCACCACGACCTTGCACTGATCAGTGGGACGGCGCAGTGCCTCGAACGCGTCTGGCAATTCGTCGAGCGAGATCGTATGGGAAATCAGCGGTGCGGGATCGATCCGGCCCTGATCGATCATCTCCATGATGAACTCGTTCTCGCTCCGCGTATAGGTCGCCGGGAACCGAACCGTCGGCTCCTTCGAGTAGGCCAACAAGTGATCGATCGGGTCGGGCGCCATACAAACGCCCCCAGCAACGACCGTTCCGCCGTGCCTGACCAGGTCAACCGCTTGGTTGAACACGCCGGGACGCCCCACACACTCGATCACATTGTCAGGCGGAGCGCCGAGAAGCCGATGGACCTCCTCCTTGACCGAGTCGACGGCACCGGCGTCGACGACATCAGTGGCACCCATGCGTTCGGCCAACGCGAGACGGTGGGCCACGAACTCGCTCACAACGACTCGTCGAGCGCCGAGGAACCGGGCCCACAGCGCCGTCGTGAGTCCAATCGGGCCAGCACCGAGGACCACCACGGTCTCGCCGATGCCCAAGTCGGCTTCTCGCACGAGCATGAGGCCAGTGGCGAGTGGTTCGACCAACGCAGCGACGTTGAGCGACACGGTGGCAGGCACCCGAATGAGATCCGGGGTGCGAACCCGGAGATATTCGGCGTAGGCGCCGTCGGGTTGCTCCTCCCCAAGCGACCCGAAGAACGCAATGTGCTCACACGCATGGTTCTCGCCCTTGCGGCACGGCCCGCAATCACCACAGCTGAGCTGGGAGATGACGAAGACACGGTCACCGACCGCCCACGACCCGAAGGCGCCCGGGCCGATCTCGACAATCTCGCCGGCGACCTCGTGACCCAGAATGCCACCCTGACGGGCGATGCCGGTTTCTTCCGTGGCGTGAATATCGGAACCGCAGATGCCAACGCTGCGAACTCGCAGAATGGCCTCACCAGTGCCAGCGGACGGGGTGTCGACCTCGTCCAGCCGCAACGGTCGGCCCGGAGCGTCGAAAATGGCTGCTCGCAATCTGTCGCCTCCTACTCAGTGCTGCACGGCCTTGACCGTGCCGCCGTCGACTCGGACGTTTGCCCCCGTGGTGTAACTCGACGCAGGGCTCGCAAGAAAGGCCACGGTTCGAGCAACCTCCTCGGGCGTTCCCATTCGCCCGAGCGCTGGCAGCTTCTCAACGAACGCAAAGGTGTCGGGGTCATGTTCTTGAGCCTCACCCCACACGCCGCCCTCGAAGAGAATCGGGCCAGGCGAGACTGCATTGACCCGAACACCATCGGCCGCAGCAGTCTGGGCGAGCTGGGATGCATACGCTGACAGTGCCGCCTTCATCGCTCCGTACGGGCTTTGATCGACCATCACCCCGGAAACACTCGAGATCAGTACCACTGCTCCGGCGTCCGAAGCAGCAAGGCTCGGCATCGCTGCTCGACAGCCGCGCACGGCATGCATCAAATCGATGTTGAAGGCTGTGCGCCAGAGTGTCTCGTCATCGGCCTCGATCAGGGCGGCGACATTGCCAACGAAAATGTCTAACCCGCCGAGTTGTTCGACGGCCCGATCAATCCACGAGGTGTAGGCATGAGCATCGGCAACATCGACCGCTTCGCCCCAAGCAGCATCGCCGAGTTCGGCAACGGCTGCCGCAACTCCATCGGGGCTCCGGGCGCAGATCGCAACGTGGACTCCCTCATCAACCAGTGCGCGGGCGATCGCAAGGCCGATACCGCGACTGCCGCCGGTGACGATGGCGCGTTTGCCGTCTAGGCCCAGATCCATTGCTTCAACTCCTCAAGAGATAGTCGCCACGTTAATGTGGGTCGGCGGTCACATTAATTCACATCGAAGAGAGCAGCGCCCAATGGCCAACCCAACCAACACCGTTCTCACGATCCCCGAACCTGGAGTGGCTCGCATCGTCGAAAAGCCGTACCCAACCGTGGTCGAGGGTTTCGTTTTGGTGGAGAACGCCATTGCGCCGGTCTGCAACGAGGCGCGGATCTTCCGCGACCACCAGTTCGAGTGGCACGACAGCCCCGAGCACCTCGGACACGAGAGCGTCGGCACCGTCGTCGAAACCCGACCCGGGTCCCGTTTCGATATCGGCGACCGGGTGATCGTCTTCCAGGGCAACAGTTGCCAAACATGCTTCGTGTGCTCGGACGGCCTCTCACCCACCCATTGTCTCGGGATCCCCTACGAGGGATTCGACGATGGGCTGGCCCCACAAGACGTCACTGCAGGTCTGCTCGGCATCGAAAAAGTGAACGGCAGCGCCTCGGGGGGCTTTGCCATGGCCCGCTACCGCCTTGCTCCTGAGCATATGGTCATGAAACTGCCCGACGGGATGGCGTTTGAGCATGCAGCCGCCGGCAACTGCACGCTTGGGCCATCACACACAATGGCGGAGACGGTCGGCGTCACGGCCGGCGATGTGGTGCTCGTCGGGGGCATCGGGTTCATCGGCCTCGGCGCAGTCGTCAACGCGCTCTACCGGGGCGCGAAGGTTCTCGTGCTCGGACGCAACGAAGCCCGAATGCAAATCTGCCGGGACCTCGGAGTTCACGCCATCATCAACCCCGACGACCCCGACTGGATTTCGCAGGTGCACGCTCACACCACCGACCGGTTTGGCGCCGATCACGCTTTCGAGTGTTCCGGCGCTCCCTTCTACCTCGACCGATGCTTCGCCGGCGTCCGACGCTACGGCACGGTCGTAAGTCTCGGGCACAACGGCTCACAGCCGTATTCGCTGAGCATCCTGAACGACATGATGGACCGAGTGATCACGTGGACCGGTGGGCACGATGTCCGCTTCCGCGACCGCTCCTCGCTCCTCCGCATGCTTCAGGACCCAGAAACTCAGCGGCGAATCGACCGACTCGTCACGCACACCTTTCCGATGTCGCAAGCTCAGGAGGCATTCGAGGTCGGACTCTCCCAGGAATGCGGAAAGATCTATCTGCGCCCCGGGGAGTGACCATGTCACAACCTGAGCCCGACTGGCTTCGGCCACTAATCGCCGACCGGTGGGGCCTCGAGGTCGCCGCCGTCGACAACTTTGATGGTGAACACGATCTGACTCGGCGTCTTTCACTTGCCTCGGGTGGGTTCGCCTGCGCCAAGGTCCGCAACGCTGCTGGCGATGCACGTCGCCGAACCGAACGAGAGTTGACGGCGGCATCGTTGGCAGCAACAGCGTTGCCTACTGCCTCCACCTGGTTGACGGACGACGGCGCCAACATTGTCGAGTACCGAGGCCAACTCGTCTGGGTCACCGAGTGGCTTGGCGGCATTCGCTGGATTGACGTGCCGCGACCCGACGACGTGCTGTGTCGTGAACTGGGCCGAACAGCTGCGCGGATGGTGGATGCTCTGCAGCCTCTCGAGGTCGAGGCAGCAACCCGACACCACTGGGACCTGCGAGAGGTTCCAGCTTCGATCGCGATGCATCGCGACCAGATCACCGATGAGCGCCAAGCAGCCATCGCTGACCGGAACCTGACGCTCTTCGAGCGCTATGCGGTTCCCGCTCTCTCGATCGCCCCAACGAGTGCCTTGCATCAAGACCTCAACGATCACAACGTCTTGGTCGAGCGCCGAGGTGACCAGCTTGCTGTCTCGGGCGTGGTCGACTTCGGTGATCTCGTCTGCGGGCCGGCGATCAGCGAGTTGGCAGTAGCCGTCGCTTACGCCATGTTGCGTCGAGTGCATCCGCTCGACGCCGCCGCCGCAGTGGTCGGCGGCTGGGCCGACGAACGGGGAAGGCTCACGCCTGAGGAGGCGGCGGCCATCGTCCCACTAGCTTCGGGCCGACTGCTCGTCAACGCCCTCACCTGGGCGGCCCGGTCTGGGGACCAACCGGCATACGCCCACGCCAGGTCGGCGCACACGTGGGCCACCCTCCACCGACTCGCTGCGATCCCAGCCACCTTCGCCCAACAACGCATCGCTCCCTGCGACCGCCGGCCGATCGACATCGCAGGATCCATACCGGCGGTGCCTGGAGCAAGCAATCTCCCGGTTGCCGACCTCGACCCCCACGACAGTCGCTGGGATGACATCGACCCAACCGATGCCCATGCCATTCACTCTGCACTGCCGGCCGGTGCCCGACTGGTGCAGCACGACACCGTGCGCCTCGACCACGGAGGGTTCGCCGACGGGGAAGGTGGACCCGCGACGGTCCAGCTCGGTGTCGAACTACTGCTCGACACCGACACCCCGGTCGTAGCCCCACTGGCCGGTGAGGTGGTTGCAGCGCAGCCCCTTCTCATCGAGCATGAGGTCGACGGCCGGGCCTTCACCACCCGGTGGCGCGATCTCGCCACAGCGCTTACGCCGGGCTCGGTGGTTGCTGCAGGCGATCCGCTGGGAACCGCGCAGGCGATGGTGCCGCTCGGTTTGCAAATCCTCAACATTCGAATCGGTGAGGGAGAAGCAATACCCGACTTCGTCCGCCCGGCCGACCGTGTCGCGTGGACCAGCATCAGCAACGACCCGTCCGCCCTCATCGGTCGAGTGCCCACACCGGTCGACCCGCCCCGCGTCGATGCGGTCATCAAGCGCAACGAACGACTGGCCTCATCGCAGCGCTACTACTACCGGGAACCGGCCACCCTTGTCCGCAGTCGCGATTGTGCATTGATCGACACCAACGCGCACATGTATCTCGACGCAATCAACAACGTCACTCACGTCGGTCATGCGAATCGCCGCGTCGTTGAGGCAGCCACTCGGCAGATGCACCGACTCAACACGAACTCACGCTTCGTGTACCAGCAGATGGGCGACTACGCCGAGCGCTTGGCGGCGACCCTTCCCGACCCACTCGAGGTGGTGTTCCTCGTGTGCACCGGCAGCGAGGCGAACGATCTTGCGCTGCGGATCGCCCGGCAGGTGACGGGCAACGAGCAGATCGTGGTGATCGACGGCGCGTACCACGGCAACACCACGGCGGTTACCGGTATCAGCCCGGATCGATACAAAGGACCCGGCGGGCAGGGCCCGCCTCCGACCACCAGCGAGGTGCCGCGTCCCGATCGTTTGCGGGGAGCGTACGGCTACGACCACCCCGACCCTGGATCGGCCTATGCCGCAGACGCCGAAGTCGTCATTGATCAACTGGTTGCCGCCGGGAACGCACCAGCGGCGTTCATCGCCGAGTCGCTGATGGGGACCTCTGGCCAGATCGTGCACCCTGACGGCTACCTCCGCCAGGTTTTTGCAACGGTCCGCAAAGCGGGGGGACTCTGTATCGCCGACGAAGTTCAGGTCGGGTTCGGCCGACTCGGCGAGACCTTCTGGGGTTTTGAGCTCGGAGGCGTGATCCCCGACATCGTGACAATGGGCAAACCAATGGGCAACGGCCACCCAATTGCGGCAGTTGTCACGACCCGCGAGATCGCCGATTTGTTCGACCAGGGCATGAAATACTTCAACACGTTCGGCGGCAACCCGGTCTCCTGTGCTGTAGCCGACGCCGTGCTCGACGAGATCGAATGGCAGAGCCTTCAAGCCCGCTCGACCAGTGTCGGCCGCTATTTCAAATCGCAGCTCGAAAAGCTGAGGACCGATGATCCCCGGATCGTCGATGTGCGCGGGTTAGGGCTCTACCTCGGCATCGAGTTTGCTGAACCCGACACCCTTGAACCGATGTCGTGGCTTGCGCGTGCGGTCAGCGAGCGGATGCTGCAACGAGGCGTCGTCGTCTACCCCAACGGCGTGTTGGGTAACTGCCTGAAGCTCAAGCCGCCAATGGTGTTCGGGCCCAGCGACGTCGACCGCTTCATTGCTACCTTACGCGCAACCCTCGAAGAGATTCGCTGAGCGGCCTACTCACCCCTCGTGTGCGAAGCACGCAACCCATCGATCGTGAGCCCGACACTCTCGACGATCTGCACGAACGACTCCCAGTGCGCGGGCAGAATTCGGACCGGGGCACCGGTCGCCATCGTGCGCCAGCCCCGCTCCCCGGGCAGATGGATCTCCTCGACACCCGGCCGCCGTTTCGCCCCTTTGACCGCATCGACCAGCCGGTCGGACCGCGCGCCCGCCTCGCCTGCGGGCATCCAGTGCGACGGATCGATCACGATCACGCACGCCCCACCCGTCAGGGCTTCGTCGCGCGGTTCGAGCCAGTACGACGGTGGCCCGGCAATCTCCGGACTCATCCGAGCACCAGGGTTGATCACCCCTGCGAGCATCTCGGTGAAGAGGTTGAACGCATACATACGTGGCGTGCCAAAGACGGTGGGCGCCCGGCAATCCGAGATGCGGCCGTAATCCTCCATCCGCTCGAAGTACGGTGCCGGGTCGTCGGTCAGCTCCCCTGTGTGCGGGTCAACAAGGAACTCACCCTTGAGCCGCCGTCCTTGAAAGTAGGCCTCGCTCAGATCGCCGTCGTGCACCTCGACCGCCTGGATGTCGCTCACGATCGGAGGGTGCTCGCCGCCGGGCGTCGCCGCAGCGAAGGGCGCTCCGGAGAGGACATTCTCCATCCCGCCCCATGGCGACACCAACGGGAGTGAGTTGTTCGTGGCGATCGCCATCATTCCCTCGCGCGCTGCCATACGGACGTACGTCCCGAAGGCGCCGGCGTCGTTGAAGTCCCGGACGAACCCGATAGCGATCGCATGCTCACGAGCCTTGGCGATCGCAGCGCGCATCGCCATCGTGACCGCCCACTGACCGGACGAGCGCTGGGCGTCGACGACCAGCCAGGACGGCCCTTCAGCGGCCACGACCGGTTCTGCGTTCACATCCATCGTTCCAGTGCGGGCGAGCAGAACCGGGATTTCAAAGACGCCCATACCTTGGGTCAGCTTGCCGTTTCGGTCCCCGTCACTCACACATGCGGCGACGATCGCAGCATGCTCGGCAGAGAAACCGAGTTCGCTCAGCACAGACCGGTAGCAATACTCGAGGAAGTCGGCATCTTCCTCCAGCGTCTCGAGGCTCTCGACATCACCCATGGCGCCGCTCCTTGACTTATGTGGGGAATTCCCCATAATACGATCGTGCCCCGAATTACCGCAAGCGAACGCGACGCCACACGCCGACGGTTGGTGGACGCCGGGAAGTCCGAGTTCGCTACTCGAGGGCTTGCGGGTGCACGTTTCGACCAGATCTCGCTGGCCGCTGGCCATGCAAAGGGAACCATCTACAACTACTTCGACACCAAAGAGCACCTCTTCTTCACCATCGTCGAGGACTGGTGCGATCAGCTCGTCGCAGGCTTCGCCCCTGACGAAAGTCGGAGTGCGGGCGGGGACCTCCTCGAGATCGCCCAGCTCGATACCGAGATCGCCCGAAAAGACCCCGACCTTGCCCGAGTCGTCATCAATCAGTTGCCGGGCCTCGCCACCCAACATGCCTCGACTGCAGCGCAGGCCATCGAACCTGGCATCGAACTCATCGCTTCAGTGATCAGCTCCGGGCAACAGCGCAGGGAGATCACCACTGGCCGTGAGCCCCACACGCTCGCTCGGCTCTTCCTGGCAACCCTCAGCGCAATCGAACAGGAAGCGCTGGATGAGGACACCTCGATCACCCTCGACGATGTGGTCGCCCTCACCGAGGAGCTGATCATCCAAGGCCTGCGACGATGACCCACTCAACCGTCGGACTCCCTCGGCTCACAGCCGCCACACCACTTCCCGCCATTCTCGACGCCCTGGATACAGCCGGATGTGCCGTGATCGAACGGCTGGCCGACGAACAGACCGTCGACCAAGTCCTCGACGAGCTCAAGCCCCACATGAACGCGACAGCGACCGGCGGCGACGAGATCTCCGGCAAACTCACCCGACGCACCGGGTCGGTCCCGGTCCGGTCGCCGGCCAGCTGGCAGATGATCCAAAATCCGACGATCCTTGCCATCGCCGAGCACTATCTCAGCGGACCCGACGAACAGTTTCATCTCTGCACCGCCGTCACGTCCGACCTCCTCCCAGGCCAGGACGCGCAACCGATCCACCGCGATCAATGGACATATGGCGGATTCCCATGGCCGAGCGGATTCGAGGTCGAGATCAACATCCTCTGGGCGATGCAGGAGTTCACCGAACAGAACGGGGCAACAAGAGCAATTCCCGGCAGCCACCGATGGGATGACGGTCTCGAACTCCAGCAGGATCAGACGATCCCCGTCACCGCACCAACAGGTTCTGCCATCGTGATGCTCGGTAGCTGCTACCACGGTGCTGGAGCCAACTGCTCCGCGACCAACCGAGTTGCGCTCAGCATTGCGTACCAACGCGCATGGCTCCGCCAGGGCGAGAACCAGTACCTCAACTGTCCCCCCGATGTGGCAGCCACCATGCCCGATGATCTCGTCCGTCTCCTCGGCTACCAGCGGGGCTGCACAGCGCTCGGATACTGGCGCGACGGCGAAGATCCCATGGTCGCTGTTCACCCTGACCGCACGTATCACGTCGGACTTGGGCTCGGGCCCAAGTCCCCGGAGGACTAACTGATGCCCGAACTCACCCATCTACCGAGCGACTGCACGGTCGACGACATGCTTGAGGTCAGCGACCGTGACGGAGGGGTCATTGTCGACGGCTGGCTGACACCTGACCTCCTCGATCGGTTCAATCGCCAGCTCGACCCCCTGCTTCAGGCCCACTCCGGGACCGACTCGGGATCAGAAGCAAGCGACGAGTTCCTCGGCCTTCGGACCAAGCGGCTGCAGGGGCTCGCGTTGAAGGCACCAACCTTCGTCGAGATCATGACCGACGACCGACTCCTCGACTACGCGCTTGCGATCGTTGGACCGATCAGCCCCACAGTGATCCTCAACAACGGTGAGGTGATCGACATCGGGCCGGGCGAATCAGCCCAACCCTGGCATCGAGACGATGATGCCTGGATTCACGCCAATGCGCCAGCACCGCTCATGATCAACACCATCGCAGCGCTCGTCGACATCACCCCGGAGATGGGTGGAACCCTCGTCGCTCCTGGCAGCCACCGCTGGGACGACCCCGAGCGGCTTCCGACCGCTGACGAGACGGTGGCGTGCGAGTTGACGGCCGGGTCAGCACTGTTCTTCCGTGGCGACACCCTCCACGCAGGCGGTGCCAATACCACCACCGATCGCCGTCGACGGGCTCTGTCGACCGGGATCTGTGCAGGCTGGCTTCGCCCCGTCGAGAACAGCTACACGAACGTGCCGACCGAAGCTGCAGCCCAGCTGCCCGAACGGGCTCGCGATATCCTCGGTTACGCGTTCTACGACGCGTCGTCGATCGGCGGCGGCTACCTCGGCTACCACGACATGGGCGACCCGAAGAAGCTGTTCGACTAGCACACCGGCTCGGTACCCCGGATTCGCGACCAGCCAAGGGCGAGCAGGGCCAAACTGAGCACCGACGTCGTGTACCAGACTCCGCCCGCACCGTTCCGCTCGTAGAGCGCCGCCGCCGGGTAGGCCCACGTTGCCGCACCCGCCACCTCAGCCGCCCCCATCAGACCAAGCGCTGCCGCCTGACGTTCCTCCGGAACCGAGCGCGAAACAGCCACCTGTCCGCCGATGAATCCATACCCATCGGCAAACCCGACAACCATCATGATGCCGATGAGCGGCCACAATCCCGGAACAAAGCCGTAGACCGCCGTGACCGCAGCTGAAATGCCCATGCCGATCGCAGCGACGGCGGCCCCACTGGCCCGGTCGGCGACCCGACCGGCATGGGTGCTCACCAGCACGATAGGAATCGAGAACAGTGTGAATGCCGCCCCGGTCTCGAGTGCCCCTCCTCCACGGTCCTTGAACATCAGCGGCACGACCGACTCGAAGGCTCCGATCAAAAAGAAGTAGCCGAAGATCAGGATCAACGCGCCTTGGAGACGCCGATTGCGCAACAAAGCGAGCGAACCGACTGTGCGGTCGGTCTTTCGGCCGGCATCAGCGGGAAGCCTCATGACGAAAGGGACGAACGCCAAGATTCCGATGCCGAAGACGATGAACGGAAGCCGCAGGCCGCCGACCTCGACGAGTGCCGCGGCGACCACCGGGCCTCCCGTAAACCCACCGATCTCACCGATCACGAGCCGGCCAAGATTCTCGCCGGCTCGCGGCGGGTCCAACACCGTGACTGCGCGACGGATACCAGGCATGAGCATGCCGCCGGCGAACCCGAGCACCGCTCGTGCAAGGAGCCACACGCCAAGGTCCTCGGCGAAGACCATGATGCCGAGACCCACTGCGCTGAGGAGCGTCCCAGCGATCGCCATCGTGCGACCGAGGCCCTTGTCGGCAAACGGCGAGAGCGCTACTTGAGCCACGAACGACGCCACAAACCCAGCGGTGACGATCAACCCAATCTCCGAGTTGGTGAGTCCGAGATCGTCTCGGAGCTCGCCCAGCAACGCGATGATGCCGCCGATCGACCCCATCGTGACCATCATCACGATCTGATACGGAAGCATGCTCCGGCGATTGCTGGCCGCCAGCGCCACAGCATCGGACTCGACCGTCACAGGTCCTCCAACGCAGCCAACGACGAGCCGACGGACATCAGCTCGAGGATCGTGCCGAACGGGTCCCGGCAGTAGACAGCCGCAGCTCCATCGTCGTCGATATCAAGCGGATCGCCCATCGCTGAACCGCCGAGCTCTACTACTCGTTCGAGGGCTGAGCGAACGTCGGTGACCTCGATCGCAAGATGCCGCAGGCCTCGCTCGTGCGCCCCGTAGGTAGCCGGATTGCCGCCCACCTGCGCCGGAGCGTGGTAGTTCCAGAGTTCGAGATACGAGCCCGAGCCGCGCAGCATCACGCCGTCGGCCGACGAACCTTCGACCCCTACTGCGCTGTCGGCTTCGGGCGCCGGGGCGCGCCACGTGTCGCGCTCGATGACCTCCATGTCGAGCAACGCCCCGTAGAACGCGATCGCACTATCGAGGTCATCGACGACAAGACCAGCGTGGTGGATGCCACGAATCAATGGGTCACGCTGCGAGCCGCTCACGGATTTGCACGAGGTTTCCACTTGGTTCGCGGACATAGCCGGTGGCGCCGCCGATTCGGGCGTCGTGGGTGGGCGCGCTGACCTCCTCGAAACCTGCGGCGACGGCGTCGCGCCAGGCCTGCTCGACGTCGGCAGCCTGGTAGAGGATGGTCGAGATACAGGGTCCGTGACGATCCATGAGGATGCGCTCTGCCCCGGTGGCGGGCGTCGCCAGGACCGTGACGCACTGTCGCTCCCCGTAGGTGCCGTCGGCCAGGTAGACGAGGCCGTCGTTGTCGGACCGGGCATCGAGGATGATGCGTTGACCCATGACCTCGGTGTACCACTCGACTTGGCTGTCGAGATCTCGGCAGAGCTGGACGTGACCGAGTGTCTGGAGACCGACGTGGCCCACCGGGTGGAACTCGACGTCAGGGGTCTTGAAGCCCCCGACGTACTCCATGATCTCGACCCATCGTCCTTCGGGGTCGATCGCAACGAAACCGTTGTAGGTTCCGCCGAACTCCTCGTACGGCATCGCCACGGTGGCGCCATTTGACTGAAGGTGAGTGACCGTGTCGAGCGCGTTCGGGACGATCCAGCAGATGTGGTTGATGCCTGAGTCGTGCTCGGCGAACCACTTCCGCTCATACTCGAACTGATACGGCCCGGTCTCAAGCTGCATCTGGAAAGGTCCACCACACGCGAGGAACGTGTAGTCGACACCGCCCTCACCGGTCTGATGCATATCGGCATACCCCTCCCAGTAGTAGGCGGGGATTCCGTGGTACCAGCGCAGCCACGTCCACATCGCGTCACGCGGATTTTTCTCGTAAATGCACGCGTGATGAAGTTGGTACGTCGGCGTTGTCATGCCAGTTCCTCAATCGTTGACCGAATATGGGTCTCCACCCATAATAGCTTCATGCCTCGTGTAAGTGAAGCGACAAGGACGGAGAACCGAGCCCGGCTCCTCGCCGCCGCTGCCGACGCATTCGCAGAGCACGGTCTGCACGGGGCGAGAATCGACGACATCTCACTCGCCGCCGGTCTCGCCAAGGGCACGGTGTACAACTACTTCGACTCGAAGGAACACCTCTTCCGCGAGGTAATCGCAGCGTGGCAAGAGCGAATTGCGGCCTGCCGCGAGGCGATTGACGAGAGTGCCCCGATTCGCGACCGCCTCATGGCGATTGTCGCTGCTGACATGGTCGTGATGGCCGAGATCGAGCCGTTTGCGCGCACCGCCTTCCGCGAAGTGCTGTCGCCCGCTACGGGTAGCGCTGTCGAACTGGTACCGGCATCAGACCCGCTCGACGAAGAGATCCGCGCCATCATGGAACTTGGCCTCAAGCGTGGCGAGCTGAGAGCCGATCGCACGGTCGACGAACTCGCTCAACTATTCGCTGCCGCGATCAACGGGCTACTCATCGAGCGATGGCTCCCAGGACCAACACTCAAACTTGATGACATTCGCAACATCGCGGTTGACCACTTCCTCGACGGCGCTGTGGCATAGCGGCCGGCCTCACTGGTCGGCTGTTTCAGCTTCGCGCCGCCAGCGAACGAACCCACCCGGCGCCAAAACGCACACGTCCCGGATCCTGATGAATCCGGGACGTTCGTGCGATGGAAGCCTGCACGTTGGTGCATCTTCGTTGGTGGCGGGGGCAGGATTTGAACCTGCGACCTTCGGGTTATGAGCCCGACGAGCTACCACACTGCTCCACCCCGCAGCGTCACCCTAGCGATGCGCAATGCGTTCCCCAACCGGGTGCTGAGGTGCGGGTTCGGTTCGAACAACACCACGATCGCGGCCAAGATGTCGTCATGAAGATCAGCACCACCATCGGTTTCGACGGCGACCCCCAGCGCCTCGTGCAACAAGCCAAGGACTTCGAGTCGGCCGGCGTCGACCTCCTCTGGGGCGCAGAGATCTACGGCTACGACCTCGTGTCGACGCTTGCGTACATCGCCGCCAACACCGAGCGGGTCGAGCTGATGACCGGCATCATCCCGCTGTATTCCCGCAGCCCGGCTCTCATCGCACAGACCGCGGCCACCCTCGACGCCCTGTCCGACGGCCGGTTCGTACTCGGCCTGGGCACGTCAGGGCCACAGGTGATCGAGGGCTGGCACGGCGTCCCGTTCGAAAAGCCGATGGCTCGCACCCGCGACACGATCGACATCTGCCGCAAGGTCTGGAGCGGCGACAAGGTCACCCACGATGGCAAGGCGTACTCGCTGCCCTACGACGGCGGCACCGGACTCGGCAAGCCCCTCAAGTTCATGAACCGGCCACCCGTGCGAGACATCCCGATCTCGATCGCATCGATCGGCCCGAAAAACGTCGAACTCACCGCCGAAGTAGCCGACATCTGGCAGACGATCCACTTCGTGCCCGACCGCTTCGAGCAGGTGTGGGGCGAAGCGCTCAAGACAGGCCTCGCCAAGCGCGATCCGGAAAAAAAGCCGCTCGAGATCATCGCCGGACAGTTCGTGGCGATCGGCAAGGGCGACCACATCCAAGAAGCCCGCGACGCAGCCCGCGGCCTGATCGGCTTCTACGTGGGCGGCATGGGCGCCAAAACGAAGAACTTCTACAACGACCTCTTCAAGCGGTACGGCTGGGAAGAAGAAGCCGAGGAGATCCAGGATCTGTTCCTGTCCGGGAAGCGGATGGAGGCGTTCGCAGCGGTGCCCGAGGAGTACATCGACTTGTCGGCGTTGATCGGCGACGAAGGGTTCGTGCGCGAACGCATCCAGGTGTTCAAGGATGTGGGTGTGACCCATCTCAACGTGAGCCCGATCGGCCCGGATCCGCTCAAGCAGATCGAGATGATCAAGGCGTGGAGCGAATAGCGGGATGCCCCGGCACGAAGGGGGCGGTCAACCAGTGAGCGACTTCTCTCTCACCCCCGAGACGCTGAACGACTCGATGTCGACACTCTTCACGAGTTCGGTCTTCCGGTGCCTCGAGGTCTCACCCACCCATGTTCTGGCCGAGCAGAAGATCGACCAGAACGGCCTTCGCCCCGGGGGCTTCGTACCGGGACCGGTGCAGTTCAGCCTTGCCGATCTCGTCCTCTGGTATCTCACCTCCGCCGCGATCAACCGTGTCGAGCCGATGGCACTCACCTCCGACCTCTCGATCCGGTTCCTGCGGCCGGGACAGGGCGAGATGCTCTACGCCCGAGCCGACCTCGACAAGGCGGGTCGACTCATGATCGTCGGGACGGTGAAGATCTGGGTCGATGACCGCGAGGACAAGCCGATCTCCGTCGCCCAGGGCACCTACGTGCTGCCGCAGCCCGCCTAGGGGCGCCGAGCCACAATCCGCACCTCGGCACGGGCATCGGGCAACGCCAGCCCGGTCGTGCCGACTGCCGTCCACGCCGGCCACGGCTCGACGACATAGCGGTCGCGAACCTGCTGGAAGATCGACAGCTCAGACATGTCGGTGTGCCAACTGGTCATCTCGATCACGTCGCTCCAGGTCAGGTGCGCCTCGCTCAGCACCAGCGTGATCAAGTCGAACAGCTGGGTGAACTGTTCTTCGGCATCCGCAGCGCACCGGCCATCAGGGCCCATGCCGGTGACCCCGCTCAGAAACGCAATGCCGTCATGGACAACCGCAGGAGCGAAGTGCCATGCGTCGAACAATGGCCGCTGGGACTCGGGGACGATGTGCTCCATCACCCGAGCGTAGATCGCCCGCGGTGCGGGGTCGGGGGCGTGGTTTCGGCCGGCAGTGTCTCGTCGGCTCCCCACTGCGACCACGACCCGACGTACAGCCGTGCGTCGGGGAGGCCCGCCGTGCGGCGAGCGAGCAGATCGGCGCACGCAGTGACACCAGAGCCGCAGTACACGACCACATTGTCGCCGTCGGCCCCGAGCGCGCCGTAGTGCTCGGCGAGCTCGGCGTCGGAGCGGAAGCGACCATCGGCGACGTTGGCACCCGCCGGCGCATTCCGAGCACCCGGCACGTGCCCCGGCCTTGGATCAACCGCACTCCCCCTGGCGAAGCGGTCGGGCGCGCGAGCATCGAGGATCGTCAGCGCACCATTGAGCGACTCGGCGAGCGCCTGCTTGGTGATGATGCAATCGGCTGGCCACTCGACCGGCGAGAACACCGCCGGTGCCGGGCTGGCGGGCCCGTCGGCCGTTGGCCCGTCCCAGGCGGGGAACCCGCCGTCGAGCACCGCAGCGGGTCGCCCGAGCGCATCGAGCATCCACCACAGTCGCGAGGCGACCAGGCCACCCGCATCGTCATAGGCGACGACCTTGGTGGTGTCGCTGATGCCGAGGCGGCCCATCGCGTCGGCGAACGACGCAGCGGCGGGAAGCGGGTGTCGGCCGGCGTCGGTCGAGGCGGGTGAGGAGAGGTCGACATCGAGATCGGCGAACACCGCCGAGGCGATGTGCCTCCGCTCGAAATCGGCACGCTTCGGCCCGGCATCGAGCGACCAGCGCACATCGACGACCACGAGGTCGGGATCGTCGAGGTGAGCCGTGAGCCACTCGACCGAAACGATCGGCCCGAATTCCTCGGTGGTCACGGCGCGCTCAGAACGGACGATCACCGACGACGGTGACACGCTCCATGCGACGATGCATCGGCAAGAAGTCGTTGGTGGCAGCGTGCTGCGCCGACCGGTTGTCCCACATCACGAATGTGTCGGGCTGCCAGCGGACCCGACACTGCACCGACGGACTCATGATCTGGCGTTCGAGATGGCGCAGGATCTCGGCGGACTCCTCCGGCTCGACATCGAGAATGTGCGAGGTGAACCCGATGTTGGTGTAGATCCCGCGCTCGCCCGTCTCGGGGTGAGTGCGGATCACGGGATGGTGCTGCGCGGGATACTTCTCGCGCATGGCCTCACGCTCGGCCGGCGCAACGCGGTCGGAAAACACCCGCATGTAGTCGTGCACCGCGACGAGATCGTCGACCCGCTCCTTCCATTCATCGGACAAACGCTGATAGGCGGCGCAGGCGTTGGCGAAGCACGTGTCGCCTCCGTAGGGCGGAACGATCACCCCACGAAGGATCGACCCCATGGAAGGTTCGGCCCGCCAGGTCACGTCACTGTGCCATCCTGCGGCCACAAAGGTCCTCCCCGTGTCGCCGCCGGCCTCCAGCACCACGATCTCGGGGTGCCCATCGTCGTTCTCGGTGAACGGATGCACCTCGAGGTCGCCGAACATTCGACCGAAGGCAATGTGCTCCTCCTGGGAGATGTGCTGATCACGCAACACCAGCACCTTGTGGTCGAGCCACGCCTTGCGGAGCTCCTCAGCCGTCTCGGTCGAGATGTCGGCCAGGTCGACACCGGTGATCTCGGCGCCGATCGCAGCGGTGAGCGGATGGATGCCGATAGCCATGGTGTCCTCCTAGAACGGGGCGTCACCGACGACGGTGACGCGCTCCACGTGGCGGGTCTCGGGCCAGAAGTCATCGGTCGCAAAATGCTGGACGGCCCGGTTGTCCCACATCACGAACGTGTCGACGCTCCAACGGATACGGCACTGCACCGACGGGTTCATGATCTGGCGCTCGAGATGACCGACGATCTCCGCTGACTCCTCGGGTGTGCAACCTTCGACCTCACGAACGAACGATCGGTTGGTGTAGATCGTGCGCTGACCGGTCTCGGGATGGGTGCGGATAACGGGATGTCGAGCCGGCGGATAGAGCGCCTGCTTCTCGGCCCGCTCCTCGTCGGAGAGACGCTGCCCGAAGGTCATCGAGAAGTCGTGAATCGCGAACAGCGGGTCGACCCGATCCTTCCACTCCTGGCTGAGCCGTTGGTAGGCGGCGCCGGCATCAGCGAAGCAGGTGTCGCCACCCGCCGGCGGGATCACGACACCCCGCAGGATCGAGCCCATCGAGGGTTCGGCCCGCCAGGTGACATCGCTGTGCCAATTGTTCGCGGCGTACTGGTACTCGGCGGTGGACTTGATCTTGACGACCTCGGGATAGCCCTTCTTGCCGACGGCGAACGGATGAACCTCGAGATCACCGAACCGGCGACCGAACGCGATGTGTTCCTCGACCGAGATGTGCTGGTCGCGCAAGACCAGCACCTTGTGGTCGAGCCACGCCTTGCGCAATTGCTCGAGGGTCTCCCCCGAGACCTCGGCCATATCGACGCCGAAGATCTCGGCGCCCAGTGTTGCGGTAATCGGTCGGACCTCGATCGCCATGGCTCCCCCCGTTCGCTGAGCACCGATCGCTCCAGAGTGGCACGATCAGGGGGTGGACGCACCTTCTCTGCGCACCAAGCGCCTCGTGCTCTTGCCACTCGGCAGCGCCGACCTCGACGAGGCCGCCGCACTCTTCGCCGACCCCCGCGTGATGATCCACGTCGACGGCGGGACGCGAGATCGCGCCACCACCTCGCGTCTGCTCCAGGCCAACGAACGCTGCTGGAAGAACGAAGGCTGGGGCCTCTGGGCGATCCGAGATGCCACGTCCGGAGCGTTCATCGGCCAGGGCGGGCTTCAGCGCATCACCGAACTCCAGGACGCCGACGTCGAGTTCAGCGCGATCATCGGGCGGCGAAACTGGCGGAAGGGCATCGCCACCGAGGCAGGCAACGCCATCGTGCACGACGCCTGGGAACGCTTTACGGGCAGCCAGATCCACGCCCTCGTGCATCCCGACAGCGCCGCCGGCGGCCCGTTCCTGCGTCGGATCGGCTTTCGACGCGACGACGACCAACTCGTCCGCGGCGAGACGCTCGAGGTCTGGCACACCCAGCGTCTGGGCTAACACCGACGCCTCGTCATCCGGCGCTCCAGCCGACGTGGGCAAGCCACTAGCGTGCTGCTCGTGAGCTGGTGGCTGTGGATCCTCGTCGTCGTCGGTGTGTCACTGGTCGTGGTCGCGATCTACGACCTCGCCCAAAAAAAGCACGCCATCCTCCGGAACTTCCCGATCGTCGGGCACCTCCGCTACCTCCTCGAAGGCATCGGCCCCGAGCTCCGGCAGTACATCGTCACCGACAACGACGAGGAGCGGCCCTTCTCCCGGGATCAGCGACGGTGGGTGTACGCAACCGCCAAGAACGAGAACGCCTACTTCGGCTTCGGAACCGACAACGACCTCGACCGAGCCGGCTACCCGTTCTTCCACCACAGCGCCTTCCCCATCGACAGCGACACCGACGAACCCGTGCCGTGCGCCAAGGTGCTCGGCGAGCGACACAACCGGCCTGCGGCCTTCCAACCGGCCTCGATCGTCTCGATCTCGGCGATGAGTTTCGGGTCGCTGTCGAGCGCCGCCGTCGTCGCACTCAACCGCGGCGCTGCGATGGCGGACTGCCTGCACAACACCGGCGAGGGCGGGATCAGCATCCACCACCGTCACGGTGGCGATCTCGTCTTCCAGCTCGGCACCGGCTACTTCGGCGCACGTGACCAGGACGGCGGGTTCTCGATTGATCGCATGCTCGAATCGATGGACGGAGCGCCGGTCAAAGCCATCGAGATCAAGCTCTCACAAGGCGCAAAGCCCGGACTCGGCGGCGTACTGCCCGGCAACAAGGTCACCCCCGAGATTGCCGCCGCCCGCGGCGTCGAGATCGGCGTCACGGTGCGCAGCCCGGCCCGACACCGGGCGTTCGATGACATCGCCGGCCTCGTCGAGTTCATCGAGCGCATCGCCGACGCTTCCGGGAAACCTGTCGGCATCAAGTCGGCTGTCGGTGACCGTGCGTTCTGGTCCGAACTCGCCGAGCACATGGCGGCGACCGGCCGGGGCCCGGACGCCATCATGGTCGACGGCGGTGAGGGCGGCACGGGTGCTGCCCCGCTCGTGTTCTCCGATCATGTCGCCCTTCCGGTCCGACAGGCGTTCCCGCTGGTGCACCGCACCTTTGCCGAGCACGGCCTTGAGGATGCCGTCGTGTTCGGCGCCGCGGGAAAGCTCGGACTCCCACCCGATGCCGCACTCGCCTTGGCACTCGGTGCCGACCTGCTCGGCGTCGCCCGCGAGGCGATGCTTGCCATCGGTTGTATCCAGGCCCAAGAGTGCCACACCGGCCACTGCCCCACCGGTGTCGCCACCCAGAAGCCTCGTCTCGTTCGCGGGCTCGACCCCACCGACAAGTCGGTGCGGGTGGCGTCGTACATCAAAGCCCTGCAACACGACCTGCGTTCGCTGGGCCACGCGATGGGGCATGACCACCCCAGCAAGATCCGCCTGGATCAGATCAGCATCGGAAACGGTGCCGGCGGCACTGTGCCTGCCTCCGAGGTGTTCTGATCAACTCCAGCTTTCCGGGTCGGCGGGGTCGCCGAACAGTTCGATCGAGTTGAACGCCGGATCCGGCTCGACCGACGCGCCGGCCGGCCAGATGCCTGCTTCGGCGGCGACGTCGGCACGAACGCCACCCGAACCCCACTGCACAAAGCCGAAGATCGTGTCGGGGTTGGTGACGTCACTACCGGCGTGCAGTGCCGCCTCGCCACCGTCGACGGCAAGACCGCCGAGCACGGAGGCCATGACCAGGATCGATGTCCCTGCGGGGATCGTGCCGGCAGCAATCGGGGCGATGTCGACGCAGGTCGCCGATTGACAAAGCTGAACACCGCCGACGTCGGCATCGGTATCTCCGACATTGGCGATCTCGACATAGCCATCATCGCCGAATTCGACGAACACCATCTGCAGGTCGGGAAGTTCCACCGCCTCGGGCGGAATGGTGTCGGTGGTCGGTGGCACCGTCTCCTCGGGCTCGGTATCGGACGAGCTGTCTGACATGTCGCCGGACCCGCCGGAAGCCCGGTCAACGTCAGCCGAGTCGTCACTGCCCCCGCACGCAGCGGCAAGCAGGGCGAACGACATGAGCAGAGCGAGCAAGGAGCGGGGCATCACGAGTCCTTCACGGGGCAGGTCACGGGGTGACGCAACGGTAGTGGTCCCAGTCGGGCCAGAACGCGCACCCGCAGCAAACCGTGCTCTAGGCGTCGACCTCATCCGAATCGGTCGGCTCCTGCGCAGGTTCCGGCTCGACGTCAAGTTCCCCGACCGTCGCCAACAGCTCCCCGATCCGGGCCAACAACTCGGCGGCGCGGATCTCATCCTGCGGCGACGAGGTCAGGGCCTCCTGCCGCTGGTCGTAGAGCGACGCGACTTCGGCGAGCACCTCGGCGGCGGTCGACGACGCTGGCGGTGTCTCGTCGTCGCCGGGCTCAGGTCCATCGTCCGGCTCGGGTGCAGGTTCGGGATCGGGATCAGCGACAGCTCCGAGCAGATCGGAGAAGTCCTCACCGTCGAAGAGTTGATTCAGCGCCTCGGTGAGATTGCTGGCGATCGTGATGCGCTCACCCTCACCGACGGTCGCGATCACTCGCTGCAGGGTGGGCACCGACGCATCTCCCTCGGCCGCCACATAGAGCGGACGGACCCACAGGATCGAATCGCCGATCGGCAACATCAGCAGATCACCGAACTCGACGGTCGAGCCGTCACGGTTGAGCAGAGAGAGCTCGCTCGAGATCGCCTCGTCCTGAGCGATCGCCGAGGCCACGAGCACAGGACCGGGCGCGTCGGGCGAGGTGATCTCGTAGGAAACCAGACGAGACGTGCCGTCGGGTCTCGTCTCGCCGACCATGAAGGCCTCGAGTTCGCGGCGGTCATCGTTTTCGTCGAAGGGCACGAAGCTGCGCAATGTCACGAAGCTCGGCTCGTCCTCACCCGGCAACTCCATCAGGGCGTAGTACGGATTCACCCGTTCCTCGCGGGTGATGAGCAGGCCATCCTCACCCACCGTCGTCTCGGTGCCGGCGGCGACGCGGACCTGACGGCCCGGGTTCTGGGCGACGTCCCACCGCTCGGTGCCGATGATGAGGCTTTCGGGATCCGAGACCTGGTAGCGGGCCCACATGTTCGTCTGCACCCGGAAAAGGTCCTGCGGGTACCGGAGGTGGTCGCGAAGCGCCTCGGGCATGTCGTCGAACGCCGTGAAGAGATCCGGGAAGGCCGACATCCAGGCGTCGGCGAGCGGGTCCTCCACCGGCATGCGATAGAAGGCGACGTCGCCGTCGTAGGCGTCGACGACGGCCTTGACGGAGTTGCGGACATAGTTGAACGACCCGCCGGCCAAACCACCGTCGAACAGACGTCCGTTCTCGGAGCGCTGGCTGTACGGGTAGCGATCACTCGTGGTGTAGGCGTCGATCACATAGTGAATGCGGCCATCGAAGACGACCGGGTAGGCGTCGGCGTCGAACCGCAGGAACGGCGCAAGCGCCTCAACCCGGTCGTGCACGTCGCGGACATAGATCACGCGGGTGTCGTCGGACACGAAGTTCGAGATCAAGGGCTCGATCTGACCGAACCGCATCGCGAACGCAGCCCGCCGAATGAACGACCCCATACCAACGCCCGAGTCGCCGTCGTAGCGAACCGGCACGTCCTGGTTGGTCGCACTGTCGACATAGTCGATTTCGTCGACCGTGGTGCCCACGAGGGCATACCCGCCAAGGCCTTCACCGTGGTAGATCTGCGGCTGGTCGAGCTGAAGGGCGAGTGCCGGATCGGTCTCGACCGGCAGACCACCGGCAAGGAAGCTTGGGCTGCCCTCGGGCGTGGTGGCGTTCGCGCCGGCAAGGGCGAGGCCGTAGCCGTGGGTGAGACGAACGTGCTCACGCTCCCAGCTGAGGTCGGCGAGGTTGAGTTCGCGGGTGCCGAGCACGACCTGCGTCAGTTCGCCATTGATCAGGTAGCGGTCGGTGTCGAGCGACGGCGCAAAGGTCGCGCCGACGTCGACCACGGCGCCCTCGAACCGGTAGAAGTCGCGCAGCGCCTCGAACCGCTCGAACGTCGGATGGGTCACGACCGGATCGAGCACGCGGGTGTTGCGAACGGTCGTGGCGTTCTCGCGAAGTTCGTCGGCCGTGACATCCGTCGTGTACGCAAACGCCGTCTCGGTGACATCGGCATCAGGCTCGAGTCCAAACGCTTCACGAGTCGCGTCGATATTGCGCTGCGTGAACTCGACCTCGCGACTCGTCTCGTTGGGCTCGACCTGGAACCGTTGCACGAACGCCGGGTAGATGCCGCCCATGACGATGGCGACGAACGCCCACAGGCCCACGGCAATGATCGGCAAGGTCCAGCCCCGCTGCCGCAGGTTGAACACGAGCAACACGACCGCCGACAGCGAGATGGCGATCAGCAGATAGAGCGCAGGCAGCTGCGCATTGACATCGGTGTAGAGCGCACCGTCGACCACCCCTCGTTGCGAGACGGTGAGTTCGTAGCGCTGCAACCAGTAGTCAGCGGCACGAATCACGGCGAGGACGGCGAGGATCGCCGAGAGGTGCACCTTGACACTCGCCGTCGTGCGCTCACCGGACGTGGCCGCCATGCGGATGCCGCCATTTAGGTAGTGCGCAATGACCGTGAGGATGAAGATGATGATGAAGGCGGCGAACGCCCAATCGACCACATAGGTCAAGAACGGCAACTGGAAGAGATAGAAGCCGATGTCGGTGCCGAACTGCGGATCGGTGATCCCGAAGTCCTGACGGTTGACGAACAGCAGCCACTCTTCCCACTGCGACTGCACACCGGCGGCGGCGAGCAGGGCGAAGAAGAACGACACCACCGCGCGCACCAGCCGGGAACGGCCGGCGACGAGATCGTGGTAGCGGGCGAGGAGTTCCTCCTCCGGGCCAGGCACTCGAGTCTGCGGCGCCGAGCGGTCGGCGAGGAAGAGGTTGAGCCACAACAGGGCGAAGAACACCCCGAAGAAGATGAGGGTCAAGACGACCTTGGCGCCCAGCACCGTGCCCCACACATCGGTTCGGTCGAGCGAGTCGAACCAGAGGAAGTCGGTGTAGAACCCTGCGATTCCTCGCAGCGACAGGGCGATGACGATGAACGCGGCGGCGAGCACGGCCAGGACGACTCGGCCTCGCCCACCGAACCGGGAGGAACGACCTCGCTGCGGCATCTCTTCTACATTTCGCATGGTCGGACGATTCTACCGGTCGCCCAGAACGAGGCCTTGTCGGCGCTCAGGTCATCGATCGACGTAATCCGATCCGAACAGATTCACGGCTCGACGACCCGTCGCTCCGCACCGTTCGCGGTCTACTCGCCAGCCGGACCGATCACTGCTGACACCGCCGCAGCGGCCGCCATCGGCAAACGACGCGATCGAGACTCGCGGTAGAGCCCTCGCACCGTGTCGGACAGCTCATCGGCATCGTTGGTACGTTCGGCGACCTCGAGCAACCGGCTGCGCACCGGGTCGAGTGCAACTGAACGAAGCTGTTCGTATCCCGCCTGTCGGGAGCCGGCATCGCCACCCACCGCCTCGATGATCTCGTCGAACGCTGCGTCGATCGCCGACTCGTACGGCGCAGCGTGGGCGTCGGCATCAGCCACGACAACAGCGATGGCGTCCGAGCCGCTCCGCCGGACGCCGTCGAGAAGGGTGCTCTGCTCTTCCACCAGGACCTTCTTGAGGGCCCGCGTTGCGACACTCTCGGCCCGTGCTCGCAGCGCCTGGTTCGGGTCGGTCGACACGGCGGCTTCCTGCTCGGCCTCGGGCTCCGGCTCGGATTCAGCGTCGGACGGAGACGCTTCCTCGGACTCGACTTCCGGATCGTCGTTGCGGTCGCCACGCAGGCGAGCGAACAGGTCATCGACCGCATCCCCGGTGGCCGCTGGTTCGTCGACCTCGGGTTCGTCGGCCTCGGGGGCATCGACCTCAGGTTCAGAGGGCTCGGACTCGGTCGCCTCGGCAGGCGGCGAGTCGTCAGGCTCCGACGGTTCGTCATGCTCGTCGTCGACGTCTTCGTCGCCGTCGGCGTCTTCGCTGGCAGCGGATTCGGCCTCGTTGCTGGGCTCGAGCGCCTTGTCGACGTGCGTCAGCGCTTCCATCTCGGCCGTGACGAACGCCGGATCAGGCTCATCATCGAGATCGCCGGCAGACCCAGGAGCAGCGATCCCATCGACCAGCGGATGCCCGACCAATCGGGCCGCCTCGATCTCGGCCTCCATGGTCTCCGCTGTCGGCGTGGGCTCGTTCGCGATCCGCAAGCCGGCGCGTTCCGCCGCAGCGCGTGCCTCGGGAACCGAATCGACGAGATCCTTCATCGCTGCATCAAGAGACTGCTGGGCGATCGTCAACGACTCGAGCAGCCGGTCGCGACCCGCGCGGAGCTGCTCCACCTGGGCTCGGCCCGTCTGCCGCTTGCGAGCCAGGTCGCTCAGCATCCGCTCGCGCACTGCCTGCGCCTCATTGACCATGTCGCGACCTCGCTGGCGGCCGTCCTCGGCGACCTCCTCGGCGTCACGCTCCGCCGCAGCAAGTGCCTCCTCACGGGCGGCGATGGCCTCCGCTCGAGTCGTGTCGGCGGCAGCGAGCGCCTCGGCCCGGATTGCCTCGGCCTCTCGTTCGGCCCGTTCGGCGCGTTCGGCGGCGGCAGCGTGCGCCGCCTCGAGCACCTGGGTCGCCTCGGCGCCGAGCGCTTCGGCAACCCGATGAGCCTCCAGCGGCTCAGCGAGCACGGCTTCGACCTCGGCGACCCGGGCTGCCAGCACATCGCGCTCGCGACGAAGGTCTCGGATGACCGCTGCAGCATGCTGCAGCGTCCGCTGCACCGGAAGCGGGTCGAATCCGCGTCGAACCAACTCGAACGAGGCCTGCTCAAGCTCGCTGGGATCGAGGGATGCACCATCGGTCATGGCCATGATCGTAGAAGTGCATCGCAGAGCGTTGCGGTATCCCCCGAGGCAAGCCGATCAGTTCGCCGTGAAACCGTCGATCTGAAGCGCCAGATCGCTGACGTCGCCACCAAGGCCGGCAAGCACCGCGATCGCCTCGTCGAGGGTGGCGACCCCTTCGATTCGGAGGCGCTCCGTGGTCGACTCGGCCTCGGCGATGGCATCGACCGGCACGATGAAAACCTCGGCACCGGCATTCTCGGCAGCACGCGCCTTCTGAGCGACACCACCAACATCGCCAACCGAGCCACCGGCGGAGATCGTGCCGGTGACGGCAACCTTGCCACCCCCGGTGAGTTCCCCTTCGGTCAGCAGGTCGATGATCGTGAGGGTAAACGCCAACCCGGCCGACGGGCCACCAATCGAGCCGGAATCGATGTCGAGTTCGAACGGCAGATCCGCATCGACCGCCCGCACGGTGACATCCATGATCCCGATGAAGCCCCCCGCCCGGCCCTCCGGATGGGCACCGAGCGTGACCGACTGGGTTCGGAGCTCGCCCGTGTCGACATCCTCGAGCGTGATCTGGACCTCGGTTCCCGGGTCGGTCGCCGACAGGAACTCGAGCAGGGACTCGAGGCCGGTGATGAGGTCGTCGTCGACCGACACAATGATCTCGCCGACCTCCAGCAACCCGTCGACCGGACCCTCCTCGACGACACCGTTGAACCCGACCCCGCTCTCGACGACGGCCTCGACGCCGAGATATTCGAGCGCGGCGACAACCGCAGACTCTTTCGACACCGCCATCAACTCGAGATTGCGCTCACGCTGCTCTTCCGTGGTGCGGGTACCGAAGACTTGTTCGCGAGTTCGCAGTTCGACGGCATCGTCGGAGTTCGCGCGAACCCAGTCGGCGATGGTGACCTGATCATCGACCGCCACCGTCGTGAACAAGATCTCGCCCTCAGGCTCGAAAATCTCGATGTCGGACGCCTGGACACGGTCGTCAGTGGGCCGTGCCGATCCTGGCTTCAGGGCCACAGCGCCGTCGTCGACGACCGAGTTCCCGGGAAGGATCCGCCCGACCCACTGAGCAGGCACGGTGTAGAAGCTCGCCACGCCAGCGAGCAGCACGGAGACCAGCACGAGCACGACGACGCTGAACCGATCTCGGTACCAGGCGCGTGGGGCGACAGCCGCCACCGGGGATCCCGGGGGTGGCGGTAACATCGCCCCCGTCGTGTCCTCCACTGTCATGATCTTCGTGCTCGTCCTTGTGGCGGGAATCCTGGGCACCGGCCTTCGGCCACCCACATCGATGCAGCCTGCCATGGTGCGGGCGGCAAACGGCAGCGAGCAGCTGAGACGCCGGGTGGGGCCGTCGATGCTCGGCGTCGTGCCCGTCGACGACGAGGACGACACGAACATCATCATGGACAGCCTGCGAGCGATCGGCCTCGTCCGGCGCCGCGTCGATCGGCCCATCGTCGGTCGAAAGGCGTACGTGCGCTGGTGGGAGCGGATTCGAGCGACCATCGTGCTCGCCGCCTTGGTGGTCGGCCTGGGCATCGCGCTGGCCGCTGTCGTCGGTATCACCGTGCTCGGACTGGGATTCCTGCTCGAACGGGCGATCAGCTAACCGCCGGCCACTGCCGTTCCCGTTAGGGTCAGACAATGCACGACGAGGTCATGGCCCGACGCCGAGCCGCCGCCCAAGCGGGTTTCCTCGACGATCCGGACACAGCACTCGCCGCCCTCGACGACGCCGATGCGTCAGTCCGTATCGCTGGCCTTCGCAGTGCCGACCGGCTCGGCATGCTCGACCCCGACCGGCTTGTCACCCTGCTCGCCGACCCGGAGCCCGCGGTGCGCATCGCCGCACTCGATGTCGCTGCCCACCGGCACGAACCCGACATCGTCGGGCTACTCGACGACCCCGACCCCGCCGTCGTGGAGATGGCTGCGTGGGCGTGCGGCGAGCGAGACAGCGACCCTCGACCCCCCACATCCCGACTCGCCCAACTCGCAACCGGGCACGACGATCCGCTCGTGCGGGAGGCGGCCGTCGCGGCGATCGGTGCGATCGGTGACGAACTCGGGCTGCCTGCCGTGCTGGAGGCGACCACCGACAAACCCGCCGTGCGACGTCGGGCCGTGCTCGCCCTCGCCGCCTTCGAGGGTCCCGAGGTCGACGCAGCATGGGAACGGGCACGCACCGACCGCGACCGGCAAGTGCGCGACGCCGTCGACGAGCTGTTGGGCCCAGCCGACGGGGCCTGAGACTCAGCGACGCCCGCGGCCGCCGCCTGCGTCGTCCATGAACATCGCCTGCACCGACTCGTAGTGTTCGATGACCTTGCCGGCACCGAGCACCACCGACTCGAGCGGCGAATGGACCCGACGCACGGGCACGTCGGATTCGGCGGTGAGGCGCAGATCCATGCCTTTCAGCATTCCGCCACCACCGACCAGATGCACGCCCTGCACGATGAGATCCTGTGCGAGCTCCGGCGGGGCCTGGGCGAGACAGCTCACGACCGAATCCACCATCGCGGTGACGGGTTCCTCGATGGCGCCTCGGATCTCGTCGGGCGTGAGCACCACCGTCTTGGGCAGGCCACTCATGAGCTCACGGCCGCGGACCTCGGCGCTGACCTCATCGGCGGTCGGATACGCCGACCCGAGCACGATCTTGATCTCCTCGGCGGTGCGCTCACCCACTGCGATGCCGTACTCGCGGCGGACGTACCCCTGAATGGCGTTGTCGATGTCGAACGAGCCGACTCGGACCGCTTCGAGCGCAACGACGCCGCCGAGCGAGATGAGGGCGCTCTCGGTGGTGCCGCCCCCGATGTCGACCACCATGTTGCCGATCGGTTCATTGATCGGCAGATCAGCACCGATCGCAGCGGCAACGGGCTGCTCGATGAGGCGGGCATCGGCAGCGCCGGCGCGGCGCGCCGCCTCGGTCACAGCTCGACGTTCGACGGCAGTGATCGCCGACGGCACACAGATCACGACCCGCGGCCGATTGAGTCGACTCACCCCGACCCGCTGCAACAGCAGCCGGATCATGCGCTGAGTGACCTCGAAGTCGGTGATCGCCCCCTTGCGCAGTGGCCGCACCGCCACGATGTAGGACGGGGTGCGACCGATCATCTGCCACGCCTCGTGGCCCATCGCCAGAACCTCACCGGACCGACTGTTGAGCGCGATCACCGAAGGCTCGTTCAAGACGATGCCCTCCCCTCGCGCGTACACCAGCGTGTTGGCCGTGCCGAGATCGATCGCGAGGTCGCGTGCCAGGGTCAGGTCTCCTCAACTGCTGCGTCGTCGAGACGCACGATACCGCTCGGCTGCGGGTGGGGTCGCGACCACTCGTCCGGCGCGAGGGCCCGGAGCTGCTCCTGGAAGCCCGCTTCGACAGGACGACGGCGACGAGACCACAGCCACAGAAGCACGGAACCGAGCGTTGCGGCGAGGAACGGCAAGACGAGGAAGACGACGGCGTCGCTCACGACTCCCCCTCCGGCGCGACGTCGGTGATGTGCTGAGACTCGAGGCCCCACGACTCGCCGGCGGACCAGCGCTCACGCTTCCAGATCGGCACGGTCGCCTTGAGGGTGTCGATACCGAATCGGGCCGCCTCGAACGCAGCCGGCCGATGGGGGGCGGACGCAACGACGATGACTGACGATTCACCGATGTCGACCGAGCCGATCCGGTGAATCAACACCACGCGCCCGAGGTCGGGCCAGCGGCTCCGCATCTCGGCAGCAATGTCGGCGAGACGAGGAACGACGTGCTCTTCGTAGGCCTCGTAATCGAGCAACTCGACGCCCTCACGGCCGGGTGCATGGTCGCGAGCCGTGCCACTGAACAGCACGATTGCGCCACAGCGGGGAAGGACGGCCCAATCGGCTGCGGTGCCGACGGGCAGGGGCCCCTCAGTGAGAGCGAGCCAGTCGTCGCCGTCAAGGGGCGGGGAGAGCATCACGACATCGTAGGAGCACTGACGCAGCCGCCCACCGACCGGCCGAGTTGACTCCCGCAGGGGTCCGGTGCCGACGCCGGCGTGACCGAGGTGCCTAGTTCCGACGGAGCCGACGGAGCACGAGCACTGCGCCGACAGTGAAACCGATCGCGAGCGCAGCGGCGGCAGCGAGCGCGAGTTCCTGGCGGCGGCGAGCAGGCAGCTGCTCGAGTGGGCTCGGGTCGTGAGACACGACCCACGCTTCCTCGTTCGAGTAGTCGGCCGCCCATCCGAGCGCCCGGATGCGGTCGTTGGCCACCACCCAGGAGTGGGACGTGTAGGGCACGATGCCGGGCGGAATGGGAGCCAACCCCGACCGTTGCCGGACCGCAGCCAAGGCTCGAGCGGCCCACGCCGGAACCCGCACCCGAGCCTGCGGACCTTCGAGGTCGGCGAGCGCGTCGGGCGGGATCCAGCTGTCGGGTGCGACGTTGGCCACCCCGTCGAAGCGGGTCTCGATGGCGGCGACCACCGCCGCGGCCAGATCGTCGACGTGGAGGTACTGGACCGGTGGATCGCCATCGGCGGCGATCCCGACGCGGGCGGTGTGGAGCACCTGTGCGAGCCGCCCGAGCGTGTCGTCGGTGACGACGGCAGTGGGACGGAGAATGCTGACGGCAGCCTCACGGCCCGAGCCCCATTCGAGGACAGCCCGCTCTACGGCGGCGCGGGTGATGGCCCACGGGAAGTCGGGGTTGGGCCGCACGTCGGCGTCCTCGGTCAACGGCACCGGGTTGTCGACCCAGGCGCCGTAGACCATCGCAGTGGAGAGCACGCACACGTGGCTCACACCGACCTCGGCGGCAGCGTCGAGCACCCGGGACACGATCGCCAGTTCGAGTTCGTCGGCCGACGGGTCGTCGACGTCGGGCGTGACCGCCGTGGCGAGATGCACGATCGACGTCGCTCCGGCGAACACCGACGTCAGATCGTCGGAGGCAAGGTCGACCCGCTTCACGTCGAGGCCGGGCCGCGCGTCGACGGTGGCTTTGTCGACGGCCCGCACGTCGATCCCTTCGCGGTCGCGGACGAGGCGGCGCACGACGCGCGATCCCACCGCACCGGCCGCGCCGGTGACCACCACCACGGCGTGCTCATTCGGGTTGTCCTCGAGGCGACTTCGGGAATCCACGCCCCTACGATGCCGTCATGAGCGACGGCAATCCACCCGACGACATGTTCGGAGGTCTGCCGTTCATGGCCGACCTCATGAAGTTGTTGCAGGGCCAGACCTCCGGCAGCAACGACACGGCGCGCCAACTGGCCCACACGATCGCCAACGACGGACAGAGCGAACCCAACATCGATCCGGCCGACCGCATCGCCGTCGAGCAGCTCATTCGGGTCGCCGAACTCCAGGTGGCGTCTCTCACCGAACTCTCCACCGGCCCGATCACGGTCGAGGTAGGGAACCGGTCACAGTGGGCCGACCGCACGATCACCGACTACCGCCCACTCTTCGAAACCCTCTCCGACTCGATGAGTCAGGGGCTCCAGCTGTCCGACGATCTCCCCACCGGCGATCCGATGGCGGCGATGATGGCGAACCTCACCCAGATGATGGGACCGATGATGCTCGGCATGACCACCGGCTCGATGGTCGGCCACCTCGCCCGTCGGGCCCTCGGCGGTTTCGACCTGCCGGTCCCCCGAGCCGCCGACGCGCCGATTCTCGTGCTGTTGCGCAATGTCGATGAATTCGGCGATGCCTGGTCACTCGATCGCGACGACCTCCGGTTGTGGGTGTGTCTCCACGAAGTCGCCCACCAGGCGGTGCTCAACGTTCCGCACGTCCGCGAGCGGCTCACCGATCTGCTCCAACGCCACGCTGCTGCGTTCGAGTCCGATCCTGCGCGCATCACCGACCAACTCGGGGGGTTCGACCCGATGGCGGGGCCGGAGGCGCTGGCCGACATGCAGAACTCCCTCAGTAACCCCGAACTCGTCCTCGGGGCGGTCCGCTCCCCCGCCCAAGAGGCGATCCAACCCGAGCTCACTGCGCTCGTCGCCGCCATGACCGGCTACATCGACTGGGTGATGGACTCGATCGGCGAGTCCCTGATCGGCTCCTACGGGATGGTCACCGAGGCACTTCGGCGACGTCGGGTCGAGGCCGATGCCAGCGATCGGTTCGTCGAACGAATCCTGGGGCTCGAGCTCGATGCGGAGCAGTACGACCGCGGCACGGCCTTCGCCGGCGGTGTCGTCGAGCGCGCCGGCGCCGAAGGACTGCGGCGCCTCTTCGACGACCCTGCGCACCTACCGACCCCCAACGAGGTCGACGCCCCCGGCCTTTGGCTGGCCCGGATCGATCTACCGACCTGAGTCGTCGGTGTCGTCGAGTCGCTGGGGCGGCCGGGGGGCCTCACCGATCGGGTCGACTTCGACCCCATCGACCGACGAGATGATCGGCTCGGCGTTGCCCCACCCGTGCGCGAAGTCCGCCGTGCCCGCCGGCGCCTCGGGCTGACTCGGCCGCAGGTCCTCGATCGTGAGTTCAGCGGGGTCCGTCTCGGCGTGGTCGGGAGTCGTCGATGGCGACCCGTCCGGCGAATCGGCGACCGTGACGGCTGGAGGGGGCGGTGTTCCTGCGGCCCCCTTGGGACGAAGTGTCCGGATCGACGACCACGGCACCGCTTCATGGGCGGGCTTTCCGATCAAATAGGAGACCAGTGCGAAGATCGCCGCTGCGGCGACCCCGAAGCCGCCCACGACGAGATTGAGCGGGATGACGGCGGGAACGAACGCACCGATGACCCACGCGCCCTGGAAGCGGGCTTCGAACCGGGCGAACGAACGGCCGTAGTTGGCGTCGGGCGCTGCTCGCTGCACGAGCGAGTCGAAGGCGAGTTTCCCGGTGGCGGCTCCGCTGGCGATCACGAACGACAGCACGGCAGCGCCGAACAGATCGTTGGAGAACGCCGCGAACAACGCTCCGACACCGACGATCGCCAGCACCGTCTGCAGCATGCGTTCCTCGGCCACCCGCTCTCGCAGGTTCGGGGCGAGGCGGGCGCCGATCAACGCACCGATGCCGGCGAGGAGGAGCACGACACCGAAGTGCCACGCCGGTGCAGCGGGATCGCCGGAGATATCGATGCCGCGGGCGGTGGCGGTGAGACCCCCCGCCGCCGAACCGAGGGTGCTGATGTCGAGTCCTTCCTTGCCGCCCCGGAACTCGAAGGCCAGCAGGAAGGTGACGAAGCCGACCACGCCTCGGAGGATCGCCGTTGCATAGGCGGCGAGCAGAACGTGGGCGTCGCGCAACTCCGCCTTCTCGATCTCCTCGGCCGGCTCTGCGGCCACCACCGTTCGCGGGACCTTCGTTGCGACAACGGTCGTGGCGACGAAGCCGACCATGGCAATGGCAGCGGCAAACGCAGGCCCACCGATCAGGGAAAGAACACCCGAGACGGTGGCTCCCACCATGCCCGAGACGGCGCTGATCAAGGCGAGCCGACTGTTGGCGCCGACGAGATCGTGCTCGGAGCGCACGAGGGCCGGGACCACGGCGCTCTTCGCAACCGAGTACGTCTTCTGCAAGACGAGAATCGTGAACGCAAGCGGGAACAGCCACAGCGAGTCGATGTTGTCGATCATCAAAAACGCCGCAATAGCGCGCCCGGCAGCCGTGCCGATGATCATCAGGCGACGTCCACCCTTGGCCCGATCGATCGCAGGGCCGAGCAGCGGGGCAACGATGGCGAACGGTGCCATGGTCAGCGCCAGATAGAGCGCCACACGGCCACGGGAATCGTCAGGGCTGATCGAGAAGAAGATCGAACCGGCCAAGGTGACGGCGATCGCGGCATCGGATGCCGCCCCGAGCGCATGGGTGCGAGCGAGTCGCATGAACGGCGAGACGAAGAACGCCTCGGCGCCTCGCTTGTCCGGTTCGGGGGAGCGCATCGGGCGCCAACCGTCCTGGCTCACGGCGTGATCGTAGACGACATGATCGCCGTCTCGATTTCGTCCACCAAGGCGACGTCGCGTTGATAGCTGAGGATCGCCCGGGCGGATGCAAGGTCGAACCAACCGACGGCATCGACCTCGTGATTGGGGACGAACGCTCCCTCGGTCACGGTCATCGTCCAGTAGACCACCGCCTTCGATCGACCTCCGCCGTCGGTGTAGGTGACGAGCGACAGCCGATCCCCGGTGACACAGCGGAGACCTGTCTCCTCCTCGACCTCGCGAAGGGCACAGGCTCGCAGGGTCTCCCCTTCGTCGAGCTTTCCCTTGGGCATGGTCCAGTCCTTGTGGCTCTCACGGCGCACGAGCAGGAGCTCGATGTGTCCGTCGATCGTGCGCCACACAGCGCCACCCGCCGCCCACACCTCAATCTCGGGATGCCCCGAGAGCAGCGACTCGGTGGCCTTACCCATTCGCACGACCTCGGGCAAGCTGCTGCAGTCGCGCATGGGTGTCGATCGCAGCGGGGCCGCGCCGCTTGGTCCACACGCCATCGCCTGTGAGGGTCCAGGCGAGTCGGTCGTCGTCGAGCACGACATCGAGGATCTCACGAACGCGCTGCTGGGTGCGGGGGTCGTCGAGACGGACGAGTGCCTCGACCCGCCGGTTGAGGTTGCGGCTCATCAGGTCGGCGGACCCGATGTACGTCGCCGGCTCGCCCGGGCCGACGCCGTTCGCGAAGTGGTAGATGCGTGAATGTTCGAGATAGCGGCCAATAATCGACCGCACCCGGATCCGGTCGCTGAGTCCGGGGATCCCCGGCTTGAGGCTGCACTGACCTCGGATGATCAGGTCGATGTCGACACCGGCTTGCGATGCCTCATAGAGCTTCTCGGTCATGCGGACATCGACCAGGCTGTTCATCTTGAAAATCATCCGACCTTGCCCGGACGCGATTTCGTTGTCGATGAGCGCCTCGAGACCGGGCCGCAGCTGATCCGGTGCGACCAGCAGCTTGCTGTAGCGGATCTCGCGCCCGTACCCGGTGAGATGGTTGAACAGGTCGGCGACATCGGCGCCGATCTCCGGATCGGCGGTGAGGATGCCGATGTCTTCGTAGATCCGGGCGGTGCGATGGTTGTAGTTGCCCGTGCCGATGTGGCAGTAGCGGCGGATGCCATCGGGTTCCTCGCGAACAGCCATTGCGATCTTGGTGTGGATCTTGAGGCCGAGCAGGCCATAGGCGACATGAACCCCCGCCTGTTCGAGGCGACGGGCCCACCCGATGTTGGCGGCCTCGTCGAACCGGGCCTTGAGCTCGACGAGCACGGCGACCTGCTTGCCCTGTTCGGCCGCCTTGATGCAGGCATCGACGATCGGGCTGCTGCTGGCGGTGCGGTAGAGCGTGATCTTGAGGGCCAGCACGTCGGGGTCGTTCGCGGCCTGGTGGATGAACCCGACGACCGAACGGCTGAACGACTCGTACGGGTGCTGGACGAGGACATCACCAGCTCGGATCTCGGCGAAAATGTCGACCGGTTCGTCGTCAGGCTGCATTCGTGGGTCGACAACGCCCTTCCACTCGGGCCACCGCAGAGCCGGGCGTTCGATGTCGGCGATCTCGTTGAACGAGGTCGGATCGAGCGGCGTTCGAGCGACATAGACCGCCGACGGGTCGAGATCGAATTCGCCGATCAAGAGGTCGAGCACCTCGTCGGTCATCGATGCATCGACCTCGAGGCGGGTAGCACGGCCGAACCGGCGCCGCCGAAGCTCGTACTCGACCGCCGAGAGGAGGTCGTCGGCCTCGTCAAGCGCATCGGAAAGGTCGGCATTGCGAGTGACGCGGAAGGCGTGATGCTCCTGCACCTCCATGCCAGGAAACAGCTGGTCGAGATGCGCAGCGATGACCTCCTCAAGCGGCACGAAACGATCGGTGTCGCCGATTCGGAGCCATCTGGGCAACGTGTTCGGAACCTTCACTCGGGCGAAGAGTTCGCGCTCATCGCGTGGATCGCGGACGACGACCGCCAGGTTGAGCGACAGATCCGACACATAGGGGAACGGGTGACCAGGGTCGACGGCGAGGGGCGTGAGCACCGGGAAGATCCGGTCGCGGAACCGCTCCGACAGCCGAGCCTGGTCGTCGGCGTCGAGATCGTGCCACGCCGACAACTCGATTCCCTGCTCTCGAAGGGCCGGGATGATCTCGTGGACGAGAACTCGTTCCTGCTCAGCCACCAGGTCGATGACGATGTCGCGCACGAGTGCAAGTTGCTCGGCCGGCATTCGCCCATCGGATGCCGGAGTGGAGATGCCTGCTGCCTGCTGATCCCGAAGACCAGAGACGCGCACCTGAAAGAACTCGTCGAGGTTGCTGGAGAAGATGGCGAGGAACCGAATCTGCTCAAGCAGCGGCACCTCGGTGTCGCTCGAGAGTTGGAGAACCCGAGCGTTGAAGGCGAGCCAGCTCAATTCCCGGTTGAAGACGTTGGTGTCGTTGTGATCCCAGCCCCCGACCTGGGCCACCACATCGGCGCCGAGGACGGACGGGGTTCGGGTCACGCCAGGTCCTCGACCAAAAGCGCTGCGCCGATCGCGCCGCCAGCATCGCCGAGGCGAGCGCGAACAACGGGAGCGGAGATTCCGGCGAACGCTCGCTCGGCGACCTCGGCCTCGACCCGGAGCCGGAACGGCTCACCAAGCCGCTCGGCGAAACCTCCGCCGAGCACGACGAGTTCGATGTCAAGAATGGTGATGACAGACGCCATGGCAGTGGCCAGCGCCGACGCAGCTTGGTCAACGAGGCGACACGCGAGCGGGTCGTTCATCTCGATCGCCGTGGCCCAGGCTTTCGACTTGAGACGGCCGTCGGTTCGCAGCGCAAGCAGTGCCTCGTTGTCGGGGGCACCGGCGGCTTCGACACGGCGCTCGAGCGCTTTGCGGCCTGCGTAATCCTCGAGTTCACCGCGGCCGAGTCCTTCGACCTGTTGGGCGAGGTCACGAAACGCGACGAAGATGTGGCCGATCTCACCGGCGAGCCCGCGAGGACCCTCGCGAAGTTGACCGTCGAGGATGAGCCCCGCCCCGACCCCGGTGCCGGCGAACACACCGAGAAGATCGTCGACCCCTTCCCCGGCCCCGAGACGGTGCTCTGCGAGCGTGCCCACATTCACGTCGTTGCCGACCACGACGGGTCGCCCACCGAGGCGCTCGCTCATCAGATCAGCAACCGGGACGTCGTGGTCCCAGCCGGGAAGGTTCGGGGCGGCCGGGAGCACGCCGGTACCCGGAACGACCGGGCCGGGGGCACCGATGCCGATCGCGGTCGCCGTGGCGTCGGGGTCGACGGATGCGGCGACCTTCGTCATGATGGCCAGGACGTCGTCGGGCGAACCGACGCGAGGCGTTGGCCGCTTCGCCTTCTCCACGACCACGCCATCCTCCACGAGGACCGCCAGCGTCTTCGTTCCCCCGAGATCGATGCCGATCGTGCGCAACGGCCCCTCGCTCGAGGTCAGGACTCGGGTTCGTCCTCGGGATACCCGAGGTCCCACTCCACCACGATGTTCTCGCGCTCTCCGTCGCGGTTCACACGCTCACGGTTGCGACGGAACTGCGGATCATGCGGCGGCAACAGGAGCAGACGGGCATTGACCCGGTCACGGAACGAATCCATGACGTCGCGTTCGCCGAACACCGGCCGGATTTCCCAGTGGGGCGCAGCCGGCCCGAGGTACACGATGGTGGCCTGGCCGATCGGCGGCTCGTTGTTCTCGACGGTGATGTCGCTCATAGTCCGAGAGTGTAGTGGCTCTTTTCCGCGTCGATACAGGGCGAATCCGGCCTCAGATCAGCGCACGATCTCGAATGCCGGGGCCTTTACGGGAACTTTCCCCGTGTTGTGGGCGTACTACTCCCACGCAGCACGCGGGCGGTTGGACGGCGGTCCGACCAAGGAGATCCGAATGGACACCAACTGGATGGCACGAGGGAATTGCGCCACCCGACCCCCTGACACCTTCTTCCCCTCGGATGGCGTTGGCGTGGAGATCGCCAAGCGCATCTGTGAAGGCTGTCCTGTGCAGGAACCCTGCCTCGAGTACGCCCTACACCATCGCATTGACCACGGCGTGTGGGGCGGCTGCAGCGAGCGTCAGCGTCGCCGCATCCTCCGCGCTCGGAGGCTGGCCACCGCCGCCTAGTCCTCCGCTGTCGGTCGAGGTGCGGCGAGCCCACCCCACCAGACCGGATCAGGCGTTGTTGTCGTCGTCCGATTCCTCGGACAGGCCTTCCTTGAATTCCTTCTGCGCCTGACCCAACGAGCGGGCCAGCTTTGGCAGTCGGGCGCCACCGAAGACGAGCAGCACGATGACGAGGATGACCAGCAGTTCAGGGGTGCCGAGGTTCATAGGCGCGAGCGTAACCCGACAACGATGAGGAAAGGATGAGGGCGTGACGCCCGGCTGGGTCAGGCCGGGGTCAGGCGGTGACGTTGCCCGCTTGGGCGGCGGCCGCTCGGGCCAACGCCCGCTGACGGCGGATACGACGGCGCTCACGCTCGCTCATGCCACCCCAGATACCGAACTTCTCGCCGTTCTGCAGGGCGTACTCGAGGCAGTCCTCTCGCACGACACAGCCCCGGCACACCTCCTTGGCCTCCCGGGTGGACGCCCCACGCTCGGGGAAGAAGAGGTCGGGGTCGACGCCCAGACAGTTGGCGAAATCCTGCCAGGACTTCTCTTCGGTTTCGGTTTCGTCGTAGAGCGCCATGAGAACCTCCGTGATGACAACGATTTGGTCCGACCTGGACCCCCCCGCCAGCTGCCACCGCTGTAATTACACCACTGTAACTCTACGTTTGTAAAGCCCGAACTCGGCACGAGTCGACTGGAATTCCGCAGAAAACCGGGTTTCACCCACCGCTCGAAGCAATCAACGCGCGCCGTATCACTCGGAGCTCAGGGTCAGCGGCCCCGCACAAGGCTTCGCTTGTGGTCGACAAAGTCCATCAGGACATAGTCCCCGAGGTTCTCATTCGTCGTGAAAAACGCTCTCCCGCCGTTCATCCTGGAGATCTGCTCCACGAAATTCTGGAGATAATGGGTGACATCGAGAACGAACGTGTTGATCCGAATGTCCTCCCGAGTGCACTTCGCAACCTCGGCGAGGGTGAGATCGACCGTCTCCTGCGACGGCGGGTAATTGAAGTACGGCTGACCTGACGGTGTGATGTGAGCCGTCGGTTCGCCGTCGGTGATCATGATGATCTGCTTCGTGCCCGCCTGTTTGGCCAGCATCTTGCGGGCGATCTGGAACGAGTGCTGCATATTGGTGCCGTACACGTAATCCCAGCTGAGCTCGGGCAGCGTGGCGGCGTTGAACTCCCGAGCGACCTCGCTAAACGACACCATCCCGAGGAAATCACGCGGGTACTGGCTCGAGATCAGCGAATGCAGCGCCATGGTGACCTTCTTGGCCGGCAGGAAGTTGTCGCGCATCGCCATCGACATCGAGACGTCAAGCATCAGCACCGTCGATGAGCGCACGAGCTGCTCCGTGTGCTCAATCTCGAAATCGTCGGGGTGCAGCCGAACCGGAGTGCCGCCACCCGTGCGGGCGACGGCGTTACGGAGCGTCTTCTCAATGTGGAGATTGAAGCGGTCGCCGTACTCGTAGGGCTTGGTGTCGAAATCGCGCTCGTGACCGGCGCCGGTCTTCTCGAGCGCATGTTTGCCGAGCGTGTCGGCCGACATGCGCTTGAAGAGCTCCTGCAGGGCACCGTTGCCGATCTTGCGGATCGCACGCGGCGTGAGCTCGTACGTTCCTTCCTTGTTCTCGATGAGACCCTGCTCCTCAAGCAGCTTCGCCAGCTCAGCCATGCGCTCGAGCGACTCCGCCGACTCGTCACCGAGCAGCTCGCGGGCCCGATCGATGTCGACCTCGGCGAGTGCACCGGGGTTGGTGGCGCCTCGCAGGAGGTTGTCGAGCTGGTCGATGTCGCCGAGTTCGCCCATCATGTCCATCGCCTCGGGCATATCGAGCGGATCGAAGCCGTCGAAGTCATAGGACTGACCCCAGCCCATCTGCGGGAACTGGTCGCGGAGATTGTCGGCCAGCTGTTGCATCTGGAATTGGAGATCCATGTCCTCCATGAGCTGGTTGCTGAGCTCCTGGAGTTGCTGTCGCTGCTCGGGAGTCATGGAGTTGAGCATCTGCTGGGCCTGCGCCATCCGCTGGGCCATGACCTCAAGCAGCTCGTCGAGGGTCTGCGGGTTCTCCGGGAAGAAATCCCCGAAGCGCTCCATGAATCCGTCGAAATCAGGCTCCTCACCGTTGGCCCGTTGCTCGAGCATCCGGTTGAGCTCCGCCATCATGTCCTTCAGGCGCTGCATGTCCTCGGGTGACATGTCGTTGATGCCTTCGGCGATCTGATCGAGCTGCTGTTGCATCAGCTGCTCACGAAGCTGGTCCATCAGCTGCTCGAACTGCTCGCGGGCCTCCTGGCTCTCGAAGTCGTAGTTCTGCAGGCCCTTCACTTGGCCGGCGAGGTCGGGCGGGAGCATGTCGAGCTCCATGTTCTTCATCGCCGCCGTGTCGGATTTGAGCTGCTGCTGACGCTCATCGACGCCATCGCCCTCGGCCTCGCTCGGCTGACCCAGCTGATCGAGCGCCGCCCGTTCCGTCTCGACGACCTCGCGCAACGAGTCGGCGATGTCGTCGTAGACGCCGCCGAGATTGTGGTTCTCGAGGATCTCGCGACGGCGTTCCCGGAGGCGCTGCATCATGTCGCGGATGCCCTCCATGTCGCGACCGTCGCGATCGGTCAGGCCGTTCTGCATCATCTGCCGCAGGGCCGAGTTGACGTCGCCGTGATAGAGCAACTCGTCCGCCATCTCACCGAAGAGGTGGTCGGCGTCGAGATCGAAACCGGTCTGGCTGCCATCCCAACGCGAATAGGTGAAGTGCGCCGGCTCCCGCCGACGGCGGTGACGACGACGAGAGAAGACCATGGGCGGAATGTAGTGCGGAGCCCAGACCTCGTACAGGTGGGCGCTCCCCCGCATTCCATCTCACGGTGCGTCGCTGTTAACGTTCGCTAACCATGCGTGCGACCGATGCCACCGCCACCGATGCGCCGACGCGCCGACCGGCCAATCGGCGCGAGCTGATCCTGGAAGCCGCAGTCGAGCTTTTCCACCATCACGGCTACCCGGCCACGAGCGTCGATGACATCGGCAAGGCCGTCGACGTCTCCGGCCCGGCCATCTATCGCCACTTCTCCTCCAAGGAGGATCTCCTCGTCGAGGCGATCACCCTCGCCGCCGACGAGGTTCACGCGGTCAACCGCTCCGCCCGGGCCGACACCGACGATCCCCGCGCACTGCTCACGGGCTACATCCGCGCCTACACCGACGTCGCGCTCGAGCGTTCGGCCCTCATCGCCGTGTGGACCTCCGAGCGTCGCCACCTCAGCCGCGAGCGCCGATCCCCCATGGGTCGCCGCCTTCGAAGCTGGACGCACGAGTGGACTGACGCCCTGCAGGCCGCTCGTCCCGAACTCGACGACGACGACGCCTTCCTGCTCGTCACCGCAGCCATCGGGTTGATCACGAGCGTGGCCACCGGCCCCGACCGGCGCGATGATCCCCACTTGGCCGAGAACATCGTCACGATGGCACTCGCCACCCTTGACGCTCCCGTCCGCTAGTCCCCGGAGGCTGCCCGTGCCCATCAACCCCGACGCCGTCGGCACCGTCGGTCCCGAAAACGAGATCTCCTGGACCAGCAAGGACTCGCTGCTCTACGCGCTGGGAGTCGGTGCAGGGCAGACCGATCCGACCGGGTTCGAACTCGAGTTCACCACGGAGAACACCTCGGCAACCGCCCAGCAGGCGTTCCCCACACAGGTCGTCGTCCTCGGCGGTGGTGGCGGTGTCGACTTCGGCGATTTCAACCTCGCCGCTCTGCTCCACGGCGAGCAGCACATCACCCTTCACCAGACGCTCCCCGCCGAAGGCACGGCAATCGGCCAGGGACGCGTCGCCGCAATCCACGACAAGGGCAAGGCGGCACTCGTCGTGCTCGAAACCGACGTTCGCGACACCGACGGCAACCCCTGGTGGACCACCCGCTCCGGCCTCTTCATCTCCGGCGAAGGGGGCTGGGGTGGCGACCGTGGGCCGTCGGCCACCTGGACGCTCCCCGATCGCGCCGCCGACATCGTGCACGGCTTCGACACCCGCACCGACCAGGCGCTGCTCTATCGCCTCAACGGCGACCGTAACCCCCTGCACTCGGACCCGTCGTTCTCCTCCCTTGCCGGCTTCGAGACCCCGATCCTGCACGGCCTCTGCACCTACGGAGTGAGCGGTCGGGCCCTGCTCCACGCGCTCTGCGACGGCGACCCCGACGGGTTCGGCTCGATGGGCGGCCGCTTCAAGTCGCCGGTCATCCCCGGCGAACGCCTCGACGTCCACATCTGGAACGAAGGCGATCAGGTGCTCTTCCAGACCCGTGTCGGCGACCGCGTGGTCTTCGACAGCGGTGTCTTCGCCCACCGCTGATCCGTCGATGTTCCTGAAGGGCGTCACCGCCTCGGCGGTCTCGGCCGAGGGCGTCGCTCCGGCCGCCGACTGGTCGACCTGGGAGCGCGACGGTCGAGCCCCGCGCTCGAGCGATGGCGCCGGCCTGCTCACCGACTTTCGCGACGATCTGCAGCAGTTCGTCGCGCTCGGCTGCAACGCCTGGCGGGTCACGATCGAGTGGGCCCGAATCGAACCGGAACCCGGCAAGGTCGACCACGACGCGCTCGACATCTACCGGGATGTGCTGGCCTTCGCCCGCGAAGTCGGGCTTCAGAACTGGATCACGCTCCAGTCGACCACGCTGCCCGGCTGGTACCTCGACGACGAGGGCGGCCATCGCGACGAGGATGCCCGGGGTCGGTACTGGCTGCGTCACGTCGACCGGGTGGCGGAGGCGTTCGACGAATTCGCCACCGGTTTCGTGCCGATCGACGACCCGATCGGGTGGGCCGTGCGCAGCTACGGGCTCGGCTCCCGGCCGCCCGGGCGCAAGGACCGAGTCGTGCTGCGCGACGCC
>Ga0255768_10000173_pt1 | contig 66642 bp, 70 predicted proteins | sample 071ome_33_FD_179983 | JGI IMG/M metagenome (GOLD analysis project Ga0255768, IMG submission 179983) | Coastal salt marsh microbial communities from the Groves Creek Marsh, Skidaway Island, Georgia - 071412AT metaG (version 2) | ecosystem: Environmental > Aquatic > Marine > Intertidal zone >... | reverse complement strand
TTTTCAATAACATTATCAGGCTTTCCTGTAGATTTAGCTTGATCAGTATAGATTTCCTTTTCTTTAGCTAAAATACTTGAATCAATATTTTCCTTATTAATAGCTAAAGGATTAGTTGCAGCAATTTGCATTGCAATATTATTTGCAAGTTCTATAAATCCTTCTGTTTTAGCAACAAAATCTGTTTCGCAACCAAGTTCCAACATAACTCCCAATTTGCTTCCATTATGAATATATGAATAAATGATACCTTCTTTTGCATCTCTTGAGGATTTTTTTTCAGCTTTAGCAATTCCTGACTTTCTTAAATAATCTAATGCTAAATTAATGTCTCCGTTTGATTCTATTAGGGCCTTTTTACAGTCCATCATTCCAGCACCAGTTTTCTCTCTCAAATCTCTAACTAATTTTGCATCAATACTCATTAACTAGCACCTTTCACTTCATCATTAGAATTGTCATTTAAATCTTTAGATTCATCAGAAATATCCTCTATCTTTGCTTCTTCTGATTTTCCAACACTTATGATAGCATTTACAATTTCAGAAATCAACAATTGAATAGTGCGAATTGAATCATCATTCGCAGGAATAGGAAAACTGCACAATGAAGGGTCAGTATTAGAATCGACAATGCAGACTACAGGAATTTCAAGTTTTTTTGCTTCCTCAAGGACAATATGTTCTGTCTTTCCATCAACAACAACTATTACGTTTGGAAGACGATTCATATCTTTGATGCCTCTATGTTGATCTGACAATTTAAGTTTCTCTCTATTAAGCTTTAGAATTTCTTTTTTAGTTAAATCGTCATAAATCGAGGAACCTTCTTTTTCTAGAGTATGTAATCTTTTTATACTTTTACGGATTGTAGAGAAATTAGTTAAAGTTCCCCCAAGCCATCTTTCTACAACATAATACATTCCACAACGATCAGCCTCTTGCTGAATAACATCTTTAGCATGTTTTTTAGTTCCAACAAATAGGACATCTCCATTATTTTTTACAACATCAGTTATGAATGAAAGGGCTTTGTCAAGACTCTTAAGCGTATAATCAAGATTGATAATATCAATTCCATTTTTTTGTGATAGAACAAAGTCTCTAAAATTTGGATTAGTTTTACTCGTAATATGTCCGAAATGTGCACCGGTATTGATTAGATCATCTTTAGTAATTTTATGCATAATTTATTATCTCTTAGAAAACTGAAATTTCTTTCTAGCGCCAGGTTGACCGTATTTTTTACGCTCAACAACTCTTGAATCTCTAGTTAACAATCCTCTATTTCTTAATTGTAGTTTAAAATCTTCATTTAATTCAATCAATGCTCGGGCAATTCCTAATCTGATTGCTCCTGCTTGTCCAGTGAGACCACCACCAGAAACATTAATTTTTAAATCAATTTTATCATTCAGATTTAAAACTGTTAATGGTTCTAAAGCATGTATCACCAGTGAATCTCTTTTAAGGTATTCTTTAATATTTGAATTTTTGTTTACAGTATAAGTTCCTTTGCCATCTGACAAGTAGACTCTGGCGACAGAACTTTTTCTTCTTCCGACACCATTATAAAAATTATTACTCATTAATTAGAGCTCCATTGAGTTGGTTTCTGTGCTCCCTGATCATGATTATTATCTCTGTATACCCTTAAATGCCTACTGATTTCTCTTCCTAACTTATTTTTTGGAAGCATTCCTATAATAGCATCAGTTAATACTTTATCAGAATTATGTTTCATTAAATCTGAGAGTTTTGTGATTTTAGCTCCTCCAGGGTATCCTGAATGTCTAAAGTATTTTTTTGAATTAATCTTATCACCTGTTAATCTAATTTTATCAGAATTAATTACTACTACTGCATCTCCCATATATATATTAGGAGAATAATTAGGGCGATGCTTCCCTCTGAGAATTTGAGCAACTTCACTCGCAATTCTTCCAAGAACTTTGTCTTCAGCATCAACTAACCACCAAGTAGTGTTAATTTCGTTTATAGAAACAGTTTTGGTTATTTTTTTCATATATTTTTTCTCTTTAAAAAAAAGCAACTGAACTTAATTCAAGTCTTACGATTAGTCAATGATTATGATTATATCTTTATAAGAAGAAAATTCTGTTTTTTGAAAATACAAATTTGACTTTACCAACAAGTTCTTCATTTAGAAAAGGAGAATTGATTGATTTAGAATAAACAGAATCTTGAGAGAATATCCATTTAATATCAGGGTCAAAAATCGTTATTTGAGCATTACTCCCCTGTTTAAATAAATCTGATTCAATCCCCATTATTTTTCTAGGATTTGTAGATAGTTTTTGAATTAATGACAAAAGGGGCATTTTATTTTGTTTAACAAGAATTTTATTGACAGCAGCAAAACATGATTCTAAACCAATCATACCAAAAGCAGCATCATTGAAAGTAGTCTCTTTTTCTTCAATAGTATGTGGAGCATGGTCAGTTGCAATACAATCAATGGTTTCATTTTTTAAACCTTCTATCAATGCTTTACAGTCTTTCTTTGATCTTATTGGGGGAGCAACTTTTAAATTTGTATTATAATTCGAAGAATTAATTGAAGAATCATCAAAATAAATGTGATGAGGAGTCACTTCAGCGCTGATATGTGCATTACCTTTTTTAAAATTCTTAATAAGATTGACACTTTCCTTCGTAGAGACGTGTGGAATATGTATCTTAGATTTTAATTGAGATGCCAATAATAAATCTCGATATACCATAATCGCTTCAGCGGAATTTGGGTTTCCTTTCAGACCTAAATTATTAGAATTAGAACCTGCATTCATTACTCCTTCATTCCTTAAAGCGATATCTTCTGCATGATTTATAATAGGACTATCAATCATCTTTGCATAGGTTAGTGCCAGTCTCATAAATTGACTATTCTGAATTGGGTTACCATCATCGCTGAAAGCAATGGCTCCATTATCTTTCATTAAAAGCATTTCAGTTAATTTTTCACCTTCTTGATTCTTAGAAATTGCACCTATAGGGAAAATATCAATTGGAAGATTTTTGCTCTTACTTATAATAAAATAAATGCTTTCAGGAGAATCAATAACGGGGTTTGTATTAGGCATAGTACAAACTTGAGTAAATCCCCCAGCAATAGCAGCATAGCTTCCGGACTCAAGATTTTCCTTATCCTCTCTACCCGGTTCCCTGAAATGAACATGGATATCACAAAATCCATGAGTAATAACTAAACCTTCACAATCAATTATTTCATAATCTTTTTCTGGCTTAATAGATTTTTTAATTGAATCTATTTTACCATTTCTTATTAAGATATCTGAAAAGAATTCTTTATTATTAAATGGATCAATTATTAAACCATTCTTGAGTAAAACCCGTTTACTATTTTTGCTTTCTATCATTTCAATGATTATCTCCCAATAATAAATATAGAATTGACATTCGAGATGCTTCTCCATTCAATACTTGATCTAGTATGATAGCATTTTCAGAATCTGCTACTTTACTATCAATTTCAACTCCTCGATTCATAGGTCCAGGGTGCATTATTACTATATCTTTTTTTATTCTATTAATTCTTTCAAAAGATAGCCCAAATTTGCTATAATATTCTCTTTTTGAAGAAAGTCTCCCAAAATGCATTCTTTCCATCTGAATTCTTAGGGCAATTATAGCATCGCACCAATTCAGCACCTCATCTAAATCATAAGAAAAGTTAATATTTAATTTTTTTGCTTCTGATGGCAATAACGTTGATGGTCCACAAACAATAACTTCTGCACCAAGTTTTTTTAGAGCGAATATATTGCTTCTTGCAACTCTACTATTCAAAATATCTCCTACTATCCCTACTTTTAGTCCCTCAATTCTACCAAATTTTTCTTTTAAAGAAACCATATCGAGAATTGCCTGAGTAGGATGTTCATGAGAACCATCACCAGCATTGATTACAGATCCATCAATATATTCACTTAATCTCAAAGCTGCTCCAGGATGACTATGACGAATAACAGCTCCATCTATCTGCATTGAAGCTATATTTAAAATAGTATCTTTTAACGATTCACCCTTACTAACGCTACTAGTACTTGAAGTAAAGTTGATTGAATCAGCTCCAAGTCTTTTTTGAGCTAAAGTAAAACTAATTTTTGTTCTTGTGGAGTTTTCAAAAAACATGTTTACTAAAGTTTTACCTTTTAGTAAGTCTGTCTTTCTTTCTTCACTGATAAGTATTTTTTTGAAGTAAAATGATGTATCAATGATTTTGATTAAATCATTGGTAGGAAAGTTTTCAATTCCGATAAGATGCTTACTTTTAAGCATTAATACTCCTAAATGTTTTAGAAAATTATGCTTTTCCAGCTAATAATTCAACTATTCGATTAGGTTTATCAATTTCAAGATCGATTACGTAATCAAATTGTTGATTGTTAAACCACTTTAGCTGTCTTTTTGCATACTGTCTAGTGCGAAAATAAATTACTTCTTTCGCTTCAGTTAATGAAATTTTTCTATCAATCAAATCACAAACTTCTTTATATCCAATATATTTTATATGACTAATATCTAAATCCATTTCTTTGATTTTTAGTACTTCTTCTACTATCCCATTTTCAAACATTAAATCGATTCGTTGAGAAATACTTTTTTCTAAGTTTATTAAAGAATTTTTTAAAAAAACTGTTTCAATATTTTCAGAGTAAATACTTTTCTTGTTTTCTGATTGAAAGTTTTCTGAAATTGGTTTTCCTGTGATTTTAAAAACTTCCAAAGCTCTAATTAATCTCTGCCGGTTATTGACATGAACCTTTTCTGCATAAGTAGGATCTATTTTTGTTAGTTCTTCTAGCATCTCGACCATGTTTCCTGAATCATATTTTTTCTCGAGATTTTTTCTAATTGACAAATTTGTTTTACTTCCTGAAAAAATACCATCCTTCAAAGTTTTAAGATATAAACCGGTTCCACCGCAAAGGATTGGAATTTTATTTTTATGAATTATGTTTGATATCGCTTTATCTATCATATTCATATATTTTCCAGCAGAAATTTTTTGATCTAAGTTTAACTCTCCTATTAAATAGTGTTTTACTTCCGATAATTGATGATAATCTGGTTGAGCAGTTCCAATTGCAATATGTTTATAAATTTGTCTTGAATCTACCCCAATGATTTCCCCGTTAATTTTTTTAGCTAACTCAATAGATAGATTCGTTTTGCCTGATGCTGTAGGACCAAAAATCGAAAAAATTTTCAAAATAGAGGAATCCCAGTTAAGAAAAAGAATATAACTGACAATGGATAAAAAATAATGACACTTAATATAGGAATTCCGATAAGATTTAATATAATTAAACCCATTAAAATTCTGGGACCATATAGTTCAATTTTATAAAGTGTTCGAGGATTCTTAATGAATTGTGGTAAAATCCTTGAACCGTCAAGTGGGTGTAAAGGAATTAGATTAAAAATAGCTAATAAGATATTTATTTGAATAAATCTAACTAAAGGATCAAAAAGTAAATCACTAATATAGATATATGTATTCAATCTGAAAATTATAGCACCAATAATAGCTAACAGAAAATTTGAAGCCGGACCAGCCATAGCGATTAATAGCATATCATTCCTGCTATTCTTTAGATTTCGAGCGTAAACAGGAACTGGTTTTGCCCATCCAAATCCTAAAAAATATAAAGTAAGAAATCCAAATGGATCAATGTGATTTAAAGGATTTAAATTCATCCTATTTTGATAATAGGCTGTACTGTCACCAAGAAGGTATGCAACCCTTGCGTGAGCATACTCATGAAAAGTTAAAGCAAATAAAATGGTTGGGATTAAAATTATTTGCTCCTGTAAAGATAAACTAATTATTCCCATATAATCCTAAATTAATTACTATTTTTTTTAAAAGCTTTTAGATATTCTGAATCAATATAATCTCTAGAAAGATGAGTATAAATTTCCGTAGTAGAAATATCAGAATGGCCTAGTAATTGTTGAACCACAACTAAATTTGCTCCCCCATCAATTAGATGAGTAGCAAAAGAATGTCTAAAAGTATGAGGAGATACATTTTTTTTAATGTTAAGTTGATAAATATATTTTTTAACTATCTGCCAAATAGCAGCTCGAGTCATTTTTTTCCCATTATTACTTAGAAAAACATAATCACTATTATATGACTTTCTTTCAGATAAAATTTTTCTAGTCTGAAAAAGATATTTATTCAACCATTCTAAAGCATAGTAAGTTAATGGAATAATTCTTTCCTTATCTCCTTTGCCAAAAAAACGGATTAATTTTTCATCAAAAAGAATATTGTCCATAGTTAAATCACAAATTTCAGTAACTCTTAGTCCAGCAGAATATAGAAGTTCGAACATGCATCTATCTCTTAATCCTAACAACTCATTCTCATGATCTTCACAAGCTTTAAAAATTAATTTTATTTCATCTAACGTTAATACGGATGGAAGTTTTTTTTCAAGCTTTGGAGTAAAAACAGATGATAATGGATTTTTTTTAATCTTCTTTTTCTCCATTAAAAAATTAAAATAAGATGATAATGATGAATATTTTCTTTTGACAGTTCTAGATGAAAAGTTTTCTTGAGATAATGAACGAAAATACTCTTTTAATAGATCATCGCCTTGAAAAGCAGTTTTGAAATCAATATTTTTTTTAACTAGAAAATTCTCAAATGATTTTAAGTCAGATAAATAAGACGAAATCGTATTTTTTGAAAAATTTTTCTCAAGTTTTAAAATTTTATTAAATGCATCAATGTGCGGAAGCATATTATTGAATAAGATTAAGGTATGATTCTGAGTCAAGAAGCAATGAAGAGTCAACTGATGAAAGTTCAATTTTTATCATCCATCCTTTTTCATAGGGATCTTCATTAACAAACTCCGGATTATCATTGATTGAGCTATTGACTTCTATAATTTTTCCAGATACAGGCATATATAAATCTGAAACAGTTTTTACAGCTTCAATCGTACCAAAAATTTCCCCTGCATCAAAAGATTCTCCTTCATTCGGGAGTTCGATAAAAATAATATCTCCCAACTCACCTTGAGCAAAATCTGTTATACCCACAGTAACAGAATTGTTATGAATTTTGACCCACTCATGTTCTTTAGTATACTTCAAATCATTTGGATGATTCATTTAACTTCTCCTTATTTTCTTCTAGAAAGTTCTTTAAAAAATTAATATTGAAATCGCCAGTTTTAAATTGATTATTTCTAAAAATTTTGAGTAACAAAGGTAAGGTGGTTTTGGGTCCTTCAACAAAAGTTTCTTCAAGCGCTCTAATCATTTTAATAATGGCTTTCTCTCTGGTTGAAGAATGTATAATAATTTTACCAATCATTGAATCATAAAAAGAAGGAATTTGATACCCAGCATAAATATATGAATCGATTCGAACTCCAATCCCTCCTGGAAAATTTAGTGATTCAATTTTAAGGGGAGAAGGCATAAAATTATGATCTGGATCTTCTGCATTAAGTCTGCATTCAAAAGAATGGCCTTTCATCTTGATATCGGATTGAGAATAGGAAATTTTCTTTCCAAAATGCACTCCAATTTGTTCTTTGACTAAATCTACCATATAGACCATTTCAGTAACAGTATGTTCTACTTGAATTCTAGTATTCATTTCGATGAAATAAAAATTTTTGTTCTCATCAACTAAATATTCAATTGTACCAACTCCAACATAATTAACTTCTTTAGCTAAGTTAATTGCACTATCGGTCAAAGATTTTCTTAAATCATTGTCCACAAAGCTCGAAGGACACTCCTCAATCAGTTTCTGATTATTTCTTTGGACTGAACAGTCTCTCTCCCCGAAGTGAACTATATTACCATGCGAGTCAGCGAGGATTTGAACTTCAATATGCCTGCCATTTTCAATAAATTTTTCAACATATATTTCAGGGTTATTAAAAGCTTTTTCAGCTTCATTTTTAATTACACTAAAAAATTTTTTTGACTCTTCTTCATTTTTTACCACTCTCATACCTTTACCTCCACCTCCAGCAGAAGCTTTAAGCATCAATGGATATTCAATTCTTTTACCAATTTCAAGTAAATCTTCAATTGCATTTAACTTATCGCTTCCAGGTATAATTGGAACGTTTGCTTTTTCAGCGGCAAAACGGGCATTTACTTTATTTCCCATCAACTCTATGACTTCTGAATCAGGGCCAATAAAAACAAATCCATTGTCTTTACAAACTTTACTAAATTGAGCATTTTCTGCTAAAAAACCATACCCAGGATGAATTGCATCGGCATTTGTTATTTCTCCTGCAGCAATAATTCGAGGAATATTCAAGTAACTATCTAAAGAAGGTCCCTCACCTATACAAATCGCTTCGTCAGCAAATTTGACATGTAAAGAAAATTCATCTGCTTTTGAATATACTGCAACAGTTTTTATATTCATTTCTTTGCAAGCTCTAATAATTCTGATCGCGATTTCTCCGCGATTAGCAATAAGAATTTTTTTAAACATTAGTTAAGTTTTTTAATTGAAAATAAAGGGGAATCGTACTCAACTGGTTGAGAATTTTGAACAAAGATTTCTACGATTTCTCCATTGACGTCAGATTGAATTTCATTCATAATCTTCATCGCTTCGACAATACAAAGTGTTTCACCTACTTTAACTTTTGAACCTACATTCACAAAAGATGGGGATTCTGGATCTGGTGAAGAATAAAAAGTTCCAGGCATTGGAGAGGTAATCGTTATCAATGATTGATCAGATGCTACTTGCTGTTGAGTATTATTAGAATTTTCTTGTACTTTTTCTTCTGGAACAATGGATAAATCTTGGATCGGGTTTGATGAATATACAGGGGTACTATTTTTAGTAACTTTTATTTTTTTAAACCAAAAATTCACCTCAATTTCATTCACATCACTATGTTCAAGCAAATAAATAATTTCTTTTAACTTATCTTTCCACATATTATGATTTAACCCTCTCAGAATATGATCCATCCTTTGTATCAATTTTAATTAAATCTCCTTCATTAATAAATAAGGGAACTTGAACTTCTAATCCTGTTTCTAGTTTTGCAGGTTTCATTGCATTAGTTGCAGTGTTACCTTTTAAACCAGGTTCAGTTTCTGAAACCATTAAGACAACCTTAGGTGGTAAATTCATGTTGATAATTTCTGATCCATCAAATACTAATTCGATAGACTCACCTTCTTTAATATAAAGATAACTTTCTCCCATTAATATATCAGATACTTCAATCTGATTATATGTTTGATTATCCATAAAAATGAAGTTTTTCCCATCATTATATAAATATTGATATATCTCTGCAGTCACACGAATAAACTCAATCTTGGCTCCAGAATTAAATGTATGATCAATAATTTTTCCAGTTTGAATATCTTTTAGTTTTGTTCTTACAAAAGCTGGGCCCTTGCCTGGTTTAACATGTTGGAACTCAACAATTTTCATTCTTGAATCCTTATGAATGATTATTGATCCATTTTTTATATCTGCTGTTGTTGCCATATGGGAACTTAATTTATTTGAACAGTTTTAAAAAGATTTCTTATGATTTTTTTTGTCAACTCTAAATCAGATTTTTTTTTGGCACTGCTAAATTCCTTTTTAGCAAATCTTGCATGATCTATATTGATTAGAATGTGCTTTAAATCATTATCTTTGATTACTGAAAGTATATCCTCGGAAGTCATTTCAAAAGAAACTAAATAGAAATGATTCTCTAAGAACTTTCTTAAAATATTTGATAATTCCAAATAGAACTCTTCATTCGAAAGAATATCTATTTTTATATTATTTAACGAATCAATTGCATCACTAATAGGTGATTGATTATAAAAATTTCTCTGAAAAAACTTTTTAGATTTTTCAGATTTCAGAAAATAAAATAACATAACAATGAGAATAAAAATTAAGAGGAGATAATAGATTTTCACTTTTTCTAATGGAAAATTGATTTCTTTTGGAGGCTGAAGCGGATTAATTTTTTGCATTGTTGAATCGATTGAAGACTCAATGAAAACTGCAAAGCTATCAGATTGAAATAAAAGCGAGTCAGAGTCATTAATTAACTTTAGATTTACAAGAGGAATATTATATTTCCCTGTATCCCAAAAAGTAATTTGATGAGTTAATAAATATTCTTTTTTATTTTGCTGTATTTGAGATTCGATTAAAACTGATGAAGAATCTGCCAACCATAAACCCATATCATTCCATTGAATTGAAATAGAATCAGCTTCAAATAAATCAATGTCTTTTAAGGAAATTTTATGTTCTAAAACTGAACCAATAAATAAATCAGAATAATTTAGCTCTGTTTTAATTTGAATAACATTATTTGATTGACTACAATTACTTAATATCAAAAGAAATACTAATAAATAAAATCTCATCGTATTCTATCTTCTTTTAAAAAATAACTTGAGAGATTTAACAAAATCTTCTTCAGTAGAAATTTGAATGGGCTTTATACCAATTTTTCTACATTGTTCTCTAAACTTATTTGATTTCTCCCTTAGATAAGTTGCAAATTGAGTCCTATTTTTTTTGTTCGAAGTGTCAATCCATAATGATCTTTCGCTCTCAAGGTCTTCAATTTCAATCAACCCTAAGTTTGGAATTTTTTTCTCAAATCCATCGAAAATCTGAACAGGAATTAAATCGTGATTATAATTCAAGAGCTTTAATCCATCCCAATAATTACTGTCCATAAAATCTGAAAGTAGAAAAATGATATTTTTCTTCTTTGAAATTTTGCCCAAAAAATTTAAACCATTTTTAAGTGAGGTTTTTCTCTTTGTGGATTCAAAATCAAAATTGAGTAGTTCAGTTATAATTCTTAGGATATGCAATTTACCTTTTTTCGGAGGGATAAATTTTTCAACTTTATCGCTAAACAAAAGGAGTCCGACCTTATCATTATTCTTAATTGCCGAAAATCCAAGAGTAGCTGAAATCTCTATAAATAAATCTTTCTTAAGTTTAACGTTTGAACCAAATAAACCTGAACTGCTAACATCAATGGCTATAATAACGGTTAATTCTCTTTCCTCTTCAAAAATTTTGATGTATGGAAATTCAGATCGAGCAGTGACATTCCAATCAATAAAACGAACGTCATCTCCATGTTGATATTCTCTAACCTCAGAAAATGTCATTCCTCTTCCCTTAAAATTAGAATGATAGTCTCCACCAAAAAAATTATTAACTAAGTTCTTAGTTCTAATTTCAATTTGTTTAACTTTTTTAATCAGTTCTGAAGACATAATTATGGAACTGGAATTTCTTTCAATATTTCATTTATAATATTTTCAGATGAAATATCTTCTGCTTCTGCTTCGTAAGAAACTAGAATTCTATGTCTAAGAATATCTGGAGCAATATAGCGAACGTCTTCAGGAATTACAAAGCCCCTTCCATTAATAAAAGCGTTAGCTTTTGCACCTAAAACCATATTAATTGATGCTCGGGGAGAACCTCCAAACGTTATCAAATCTTTGAGATGACCAAGATTAAATTGTTCAGGATTTCGAGTTGCAAAAACCAAATTTAAAATATAATCCTCAATAGAGGAATCTATAAAGATATCATTAATTAGTACTTGAGAATCTAAAATTTGTTTTGTTTTAATTATCGGCTTAATTTTTTCATCTATATTAGTTTTAGCTACTCTTCTTATAATTTCTTTTTCATCATCATATGATGGATAATCAATAATTGATTTCATCATAAATCGATCAATTTGAGCCTCAGGCAAAGGGTAAGTTCCCTCCTGTTCTATTGGGTTCTGAGTAGCCAATACAACAAAGGGTAATTCAAGCTTATAAGTGTTCTCGCCAATTGTGACTTGTTTTTCCTGCATTGACTCTAAAAGAGCACTTTGAACCTTCGAAGGTGCTCTATTTATTTCATCTGCAAGTATAATGTTTGAAAATATAGGTCCTTTTTTTGTGTTAAACTCCCCAGTTTTTTGATTATAAATTAGTGTTCCTATCAAATCTGCAGGAAGCATATCTGGAGTAAACTGTATTCTTTTGAAATCGGCATTAATAAGTTTCGCAAAAGTGTTAATGGTAAGTGTTTTAGCAAGACCTGGAACTCCTTCAAGTAAAATGTGACCATTAGAAACAACTGAAATAAGAATTTTATTTATAAGATCATCTTGTCCAACAATTACTGAAGAAATCTGGGTTTTGATTTCTTTAATAAATTGTGATTTATCTTCAATTTTTCTATTAAGATTTTTTAAATCATTATTATTCATTTTTTTTCCTTAATTGATGAGTAACATCAAGTTTAGTATCTTTTAATGGAGTTAAAAATCCATTACTTTTTTTGATTTTAATATCTCCATCTAATTTTAGAGTTTCTTGACCTTTAATTGAAATTTTTAAATCGGATACTCCATTCAAATTTTCATTGTCTAATTTAGCAAAATATATATCACTACCATTAACAAATAAATCAAGTTCAGGGTTTTTTAAATCTTTTAAATCAATTAATCCTGAAACTTGTAAATTGGCTTCTTTTTGTAACTTAATTCTCTGTTTAGGATTTGTCACAGTTCCTACTAAATTTAAAGAACCAATATTATCTTTAATGTTTAAGCTAATATTTAAGTTCCTAATAACTTCTGGTTTAAGTTGAGCAGGAAATTGAACTAACTCCATTTCTGAGTTCTTTATATTGATTATTCCATTAATCTTTCTAGAATCCAGATTATCATAAAGGTTTAAATCTTGAATTTTTAAATCATACTGTACTAATTGATTCATTGAGCTCAATCGTTTCACGTCCGGAAAAAATCTTAAAAGATACGATGTATCAAAAGTGTCACTAGAATTAATATTTATGGAAAAAGATGAAATTTTTGAATTTTTTTCAAAAATATCCAGCATTAATGAACCATCAAAATTTCCAAGGAAATAATTATTGTCAAATAGTTTACTATTTTTAATAATTACTTTGGCATTCATTAATTCTTCATTCGTTTTTCCAACCTCAAACTTTTCTTTAGAATTTGGCAAAGATGCTATATCAATAATTGCATTATTAATGTTGATGCTTAGAGGAAAAATGAATCTTAATTCAGAATTATTTTCTGAAAAATAGTCAAGAGCAAGACTATAAAAACTCATTAAAGGAAATTGTGTAGAAAGGTTTACTTTCTCTGCTTTAATGCTTTCTGTTTTATTTCTGGAAAGAACAAAATTATTCAATGAAAGATAAATCTCAATCTCATTAAACTTTGTTGAAAGAAATAATTCTGAGCTAGGATTAAAACTTATCCCATATTTAATTAGGTTTTTCTTAACATATTCGTTTGATTGATCTATGGGTAGAGTTAAGCCTTTACCTAAATAAATATAAAGTGTAAAAAGAGATAGAATAAAAAAAATAATTACACTTATTGAAATAGCAAAAATTGATTTTAAAAATTTATTAAAAATGTTTCCCATCAAAATAAAACTAAGAATTTGAAACTATTTAATAAATCTATTTATTCATCAACAACTTCAAAATCAGCATCTTCTATTTTTTTATCATCTTTCTCTTTTTTAGCTCCGGGATCATTTTGCGGTTGATTTTCATTAGAAGATTTAGAGGCATCATACATAGATGAAGCTTTTGAATTCCAAACAGAGTTCAAATTATCCATAGCGGTCTTGATATCAGCAACATTTGAAGATTGATTTGCATTTTTTAATTTATCAAGACTTTCGGTTAACTCTGCTTTATCATCATCTGATAATTTATCCTCAAGATCTTTCATTTGTTTTTCAGTTTGATAAACTAATTGTTCAGCCTGATTTTTGGTTTCGATTTCATCTTTTCGAGCTTTATCCTCAGTTTCATGCTTCTTGGCATCATTAATCATTTTTTCAATTTCTTGATCAGATAACCCGCTTTGAGCTTCAATTCGAATACTCTGTTCTTTTCCAGTCGCTTTATCTGAAGCTTTTACATTTAAAATACCATCAGCATCTAAATCAAAAGATACTTCAATTTGAGGGGTACCTCTTGGTGCTGGAGGAATTCCATCCAAATGAAAACGACCTAAACTTTTATTATCATTAGCTAGTTGTCTTTCTCCTTGAACTACATGAATTTCTACCATTGGTTGATTATCTGCTGCTGTTGAAAATATTTGAGACTTTTGAGTAGGGATAGTTGTATTCTTTTCTATTAATGGAGTAGCAATCCCACCCATTGTTTCAATTCCTAATGTCAATGGGGTTACATCTAGCAATAAAACATCATCTACATCACCAGATAATACTCCACCCTGAATTGCAGCTCCAAGTGCAACAACCTCATCTGGATTAACGCTTTGATTTGGTTCTTTTCCAAAAATTTCTTTCACTTTTTCTTGAATAGCTGGAATTCTCGTTGAACCACCAACTAAAATTACTTCCTTAATATCAGATGGGGTAAGCTTAGCATCTTTCAAAGCTTGCTTACAAGGACTGACAACGCGATCAATAAGATCTGAAACTAAATTTTCAAAATTTGCTCTCGTTAGAGTCATATTTAAATGTTTCGGTCCAGATGAATCAGCGGTAATGAATGGAAGATTAATTTCGGTTTGTTTCGAGGATGATAATTCTTTCTTGGCATTCTCAGAAGCTTCTTTTAATCTTTGTAAAGCCATAGGATCTTTTCTTAAATCAATCCCTTCAGTCTTTTTGAATTCATCTGCCAACCAATCTACAATTTTCTGATCAAAGTCATCACCACCAAGTCTTCCATCTCCATTTGTAGCATTAACCTCTATACTTTGCCCTTCATCATTCATAATGTCAAGGATTGAAATGTCAAAAGTTCCTCCTCCCAAATCAAAAACTGCTATTTTTTCGTCCTTTTTCTTATCAAATCCATAAGCTAAGGATGCAGCTGTTGGTTCATTAATGATTCTTTTTACATTTAAACCAGCTATAGCACCAGCATCTTTAGTGGCTTTTCTTTGAGAATCGTTAAAATACGCAGGGACTGTAATTACAGCGTCAGTGACAGTAGCACCTAAATACTTTTCAGCCATTTGTTTCATTTTTTGAAGAACCATAGCGCTAATTTCTTGAGGTAAATATTTATTTCCTGCTACCTCCACTTGAATCTTAGATTTCTCAATAGAAACTTTATAAGGTACTTCTTTAATATCTTGTTCAATTTCTGATGGTGTTCGACCCATAAATCTTTTGATAGAATAAATTGTGTTAGTTGGGTTAGTAACAGCTTGCCTTTTAGCTGGTTCTCCGACTAATCTTTCTCCGTCTTTTGTAAAACCAATAACAGATGGAGTAGTTCTTCCACCTTCAGTACTTGTTATAACAGTAGGCTCACCGCCTTCCATAACTGCAACACATGAATTTGTTGTTCCTAAATCTATACCAATAATTTTGCCCATAAGATCTCCTAAAATTTTAAATGTATTTCTTTCATTAACATTGTTGCAATTTTCATGCCAGACAAAATATTATGTCATAAAGTACATTTTTATGACAATGTGTCATATATTTGATAAAACGCCATTGCTTAATAAGAATTTTTTAGTACCAATATCAAATACTCTATTGTCATGAGTTGCTATAACTAGGGTCTGTTGATATTGAGAATTCATTTTTTTAAATAACTCTATTGTGTTTATAACTTGCTTCTCATCTAAACTTCCTGTTGGTTCATCAGCTAAGATTAAAGATGGTTTTTTAACAAAGGATCTCATAATAGCCACTCTTTGCTTTTCACCCCCAGAGAGATAATTGGGGAAAGAATTTCTTTTTTTATTTAAATCAAAAAAAACAAAAAGATCATCAATGTACTTTGCATCAACATTTTCACCACTTATTAAAAACGGGAGTTTAACATTTTCTTCAACAGAAAGCTCTGGAATTAGATGATGAAATTGAAAAACAAACCCAAGGTTTTCATTCCTAAATTTTTCAAAATTATCACTATTGTTTAGTTTTTTATTGTCAAAAAATATTGACCCAGAATCTGCAAAATCAATAGTACCAATTATGTTTAATAAAGTAGATTTACCCGAACCAGATGGTCCTTTTATTGTGATAATATCTCCATTATTAATTGACAAATCTATCCCATTCAGAACATTTAATTGATTCTCTCCATCAGAAAAAGATTTTGCTATTTTTTGTAATTCTAGTTTCATTAGTTATTTTGTATAGTATTTATAATTTTAAATCTCTTTAGACTTTGAACAGGAAGCAATATAAATATTCCGATCAAAACAAAAGAAATTAAAAAAATGATAATAATTTCATTTATTGAAATTGTCATAGGAAGTATATCAACAAAATAAATTGACTTTTGAATTTTTATTAAACCATAGGAATTTTGCAAAAAGATAAATAAACAAGAAATAGCTATTCCACAAAAGATAGATAAAACTGAAATCAAATATCCATAAAGCAAAAATATTCTTCTGAATCTACTTTTACTTAGCCCTAAGACGCGTAATATTGTAATAGATTTTATTTTATTGGAAATGATTTGAATAATTGTAGCGCTTAAACTAAAGGATGATATAACAATAATCAGTAGTAATGATAGAAAAGTAATTAATTTCTCTAATTGAGTAGCTTCGAATAATTGCTTATTTTTTTCTTTCCAAGAATTAATCTTCTCTGGAAAAATATTTTCATCAAGAGTTCCTAAAATTTCTAAATGATTGATATTCTGAATTTCATTTTTAAATATTTTAAAAATTATTGACGAATTTGCTTTTAAAACTTTGTTTGAGAAAATTCCAGTAATAACAAATTCTTCATAATTGGGAATTACTATATTAGAAACTGATATTTGTTGATTAAAAATCTTTAATTTGTCTCCAACGTTTACTCCTAATCGAAAAGCCAATTGATCACCTATGATTAGAGTATTATTATGATTGGAAGAAATTTTATCTATAATATCTAAATTATAAAAAGATGTTAAGCTTTGTTCATTAACTGACTTTAAGTTTACTACGTATTGAGAAGATTGAGATTCAACGAAAACTTTTTCGGATCTTGATTGTGAATATAAGAAATTGTTTTGATCTAAATATTCAATGATTTTTTTATCTGATGAAATATCAAAATTATCAACAGAATAACTGCCAAATACTTTTGAAATTTCATTTGAAAGTAAATTTTGGAAACCATTCAATACACTTATCGAAAGAATTAAAGAAGCAGATCCCACCAAAATTCCAATAAATGAAATAGTGTTTGTTAGGTTAACAGATTTTTTTGAAAATAAAAATCTCCTAGCTATTAAAAAAATTAATTTCATAATAGTTTTAAAGTTTTTGCTAAGTTAAAAGATAATTGTCTTCTGATTAAAAAATATGTAAAAATGAAAGCTATTATTAACGAAACCAACACAAGTAGAATTGAAGTCAAAAAATTAAATTCCATAGGAAGATATTTTATCGAAAAATAAATATCTCCTGATATCTTCAGAAAATGGAATTTGTTTTGCAAAAAAATAAATAAACCTGATAGCAAAATTCCAAAAATAGCACCAATGAAAGTAATAACTAAACTATAAGTAAGAAAAATTAACTTTAATCTATTTTTTGACAAGCCCAAAGAATTTAAAATAGCTATTATTTTCCTTTTCTGAAAAATTTGAATATTTAGTGAACCAATTAGATTAAAAAACCCGACTAAAGCAATCATGCCAAAAATGATTGTTGTTGGAAGTTTCTGAGCATTCAACCACTCGAAAAGAGATTGATATTTCTGCTTATTAGAAACTAATGATAATCCGTAAGGAATCTCAGAAATAAATTTGTTTTCAAAAATAGTATATCCAGATAAATAATCCTCTTTTGAGAATAATTTTTGCACAGTTCTTAAATCAGAATAAACTAAAAACTCATCAAATTCATTTATACCAGAATTGTAGATCCCACTAACAATAAAAAATTCTCTGTTTATAGGAAATTCATTTTGAGCAGCAGAAATAATAACTTGATCACCTATTGAGAGATTAAGATTATTAGCTAATTGTTTCCCAATTATAATACCATTTTCATAATCAATTTTATTAAAGGATTGTTTAAGGAAAGGAATTTTTGACAATGAGTTACTATTATAGCCTTGAATCAATGCTGGTTGAGTATTCTTTTTTGATTTTATTAATATTTTGCCTTCAAAAAAAGGGTCTACATAATTATCATATTCCAAATCAAATCGAACCGGTTCAAAATATTCTTTGACTTCATGCTTAATAATATAATATCCTGAAATCTGGGCTAATTTTTTTTCAAGCTCATTTTGAAATCCGTTAATTGAACTTAGAACAATATTTAAAGATCCAACTCCCAATGCTAAACTAAAAAATATTATATAATTGGTAGCTTTAAATAGCAAATCGCTATGTTCAGAAAAAAGAGATTTTCGTAAAAAAATAAGAATTAATCTCATTTGAGAGTTTTAAGTGTAGGGAAAATAATTGAATCTCGAATCCATCTAGTTCCAATAAACAACATCGCTATTCTATCTATACCTACTCCAACTCCAGCTGTAGGTGGCATTCCTGTTTCAATTGCTTCCAAAAAATTTTCATCAATTGGAAATGCTTCTTCATCACCGGAGTTTCTTTTTGAAGATTGGTCTTCAAATCTATTTCTTTGATCAATTGGATCATTTAATTCAGAAAAACCATTTGCAAACTCCATTCCACCAATGAAGAGTTCAAATCGTTCAGTAAAACTTTTATCAGCGTCTCTATGTACTTTAGCTAATGGAGAAATCTCTACTGGGTGGTTAATAACATATGTTGGTTCAATCAAATGCGGTTCAATTTTTCTTCTCATAATTTCATCAATTAACTTGGCAATAGAATCAGATTTTTTAACTTTTAAATTATATTTTTTACACAAATTGAATAAATCACTTTGGCTTGAAAGATCGACATCTTCATTCAAATGCTCTTTCATTAATTCATCCATAGTTTTTCGATGAAACTTTTTAGAAAAATCAATTTTGATATTGTCAACTTCTACTGTTTTCATCTTTAAATCTTTGGCAATTTCTTTAAACATTTTTTCAACAAAATCCATCATATAATGATAATCAACATATGCCTGATAAAATTCTAACATCGTAAATTCTGGATTATGACTTCGATCCACTCCTTCGTTTCTAAAATCTTTAGACATCTCATAAACTCTTTCAAATCCACCAACAATTAATTGCTTGAGATAAAGCTCAGTAGCGATTCTTAAATAAAATTGCTGATCTAGAGCATTATGATATGTAACAAAAGGTTTTGCATTCGCACCGCCATAGACTGGTTGAAGCACAGGTGTTTCAACTTCAATATATTTATTTTTATTTAAAAAATTTCTAATTGAATTAATGATGGTTGCCCTCTTAATGAAATCATTTTTAACTTCAGGATTGATAATTAGATCTACAAATCTTTTACGATATCTAAATTCTTTATCTGAAACTAAGTTAAATTTTTCACCATCCTTCTCTTTAACATCAGGTATTGGTCGAATACTTTTTGATAGTAATTCAAGTTTTTCAATTTTTAATGTTGGCATATTCGTTTTTGTAATGAAAACTGTACCAGCAACACCGATGAAATCTCCAATATCAAGCAATTTAAATAATTCATATGTTTTAGAATTAACATCATCACTGGAAATGAATAATTGAACTTTTCCGTTCATATCTTGCAAATTTAAAAAGGAGGCTTTACCCATTCTTCTTAATGACATAATTCTTCCAGCAATTGAAGTTTTTTTGCCAGAATTCTTTTTGATGATGAAATCTGTTGAATGTTTAACTTTGAAATTATAGGGATAGGGATTAATTCCTAAATCTAATATCTTTTGAATTTTTTCTTTTCTTGCAGCTATAATCTGATTTAAACTTTTATTTTCCATCTTAAATATTATTTATTTTTTCCCATTTTTTCTAACAAATAACTATAAATAAAATCATCTAAGTTTCCATCCATTACAGATTTTATATTACCTGACTCAAATTTAGTTCGATGATCTTTAACAAGACTATAAGGATGAAAAACATAAGATCGAATTTGATTACCCCATGCAATATCTTTTTTTTCTCCCTCAATATTTTTTTCTTTTTCAATTTTTTTGTCTAATTCGACTTGATATAGTCTAGATTTAAGTACCTTTAATGCTTGCTCTTTATTCTTATGTTGAGATCGTTGCGTTTGGCATTGAGCAATAATGCCGGTTGGTAAATGAGTAATTCTAATTGCTGAATCAGTCTTGTTAACATGCTGACCACCTGCACCACTTGATCTGAAAGTATCAATTCTTAAATCTTTTTGATCTATTTCAATCTCGATTTCGTCATCAATAGAGGGTACAACAGAAATTGATGCAAAAGATGTGTGTCTTCTACTATTAGAATCAAATGGTGAAATTCTTACTAATCTATGTATCCCAATCTCTGATTGAAGTAGACCATAAGCATATTCACCCTCAACCTCAAAAGTACAATCTTTTATTCCTGCCTCATCCCCATTTTGAAAATCTATTGAATTAAAAGAGAAACCTTTCGATTCAATCCACATAGTATACATTCTGTAGAGCATTAAAGCCCAATCTTGGCTTTCTGTACCTCCCGCTCCTGGATGAATAGAAACTATTGCATTGTTCAAATCATGTTTTCCATTAAGAAGAAGATTAAATTCAAATTTCTCGATTAGCTTAGCAAAATTATTAAGCTCCGCATCAAATTCCTCTTCAGAGATTTCATCTTTAGAATAAAAATCGAATAAGACTTCCAAATCTTTAAATTGATCACTTAGTTGTTGCTTAAACTGTAAATCTTTTTCAAAAAAGGAGATTTTCTTAAGAATTGAAGATGTTTTAGAATTATTATCCCAAAGTGCAGGATCAGAAATCTCACTTTTTAATGAATTAATTGTATCTTTCAGTGTATCTAAATCAAAGATACCCCCTTAGTTGAGAAAATTTATCAACCAGGGAATTGTATTGTTCATTTAAATCCATAAACTTCTAATGATAAATCCTAAACTAAGCAAGAGACCAGTAAGAAAATGAATTCCAATAGTAGAAACGTTAACAATAAGTAACTCATATGGAAGTTTCTGTAAATCAGCATTATCTTTTTCCCACTCCAATAGCCAACTTAAACCTTTTTTATTAGCAAAATGGAAAAGGAATATGGGTAAAAGCGCAATCGATGCTAGGGGATTAAAAAAAGCAGATGCAATCCCAATTATGAGAAAAGCGATAATCATTGCAATTCTCCAAACCTTAAAAGGTTTTCTATAATTAGCTTTAGAGTTAGGGCCAGCCAATCTTACAACCCAGCTATTCTTATTTACACTTTTATCAGCATTGTAATCTTGGAAACAATTAATAAATAAAACTAAAGCAATAAGAATTCCTACAGGAATTGAAAAAACCAAACTGACTAGAAGATCTGAATTCGGATTTTGTACCAGGTTTGAACCTAGAACCATCAAGGGTCCAAAACCTAAAAAAACAGCTATATCTCCCAAACCATTATAGGCTAACCTTAAATATCCAGTATACAAAATACCTAAAAGAATTCCTGCAATTCCTATAATCATCAGCGGAGAAGTTGCAAAAAAATCACCATATAATTTATTGTTTAAATCACAACCAAAAAAAATAGTTAAAGCGAAACAAAAATAGCTAAATATCTTTAATGTTAAAGGAGATATAAGGCCAGACTGAATTGCTCGTGATCCACCATTAAACGGGCTAAATAGTTTATTATTTTCATCATTCCTTGATAAATGATCAAAATAGTCATTAATTGTGTTAGTACCAATATGAGCAAAAGTTGCACCCAGCAAAACTGGCCAGAACAAGCTCCAATTGAAAATTCCTGTCTCTGAAAAACCAATAACAGAACCTAAAATTACTGGGACTATTGTAGCAGTCAAAAATGGTGCTCTGATAATTGTAATCCAATATTTGAGACCATTCAAAATTTTTGATTTCAATTCAGAAAACATTGAAAGATTGTTTTCAGGAATCTCAAGCCATTCAAACTGTTTTTCAGCATAAAAATCAACATATTTAACTAAAGTTGGAGAAACTTTATAATACCCTACTACATCATTATCAATCAAAAATTGATCATTCATATATTCCTCAAAAGCTGTTGTGACTTTTAAAATCATATCTTTGGCTTTTTCTTTTTCCTCAGGATTAACAATTTTTTTAGCGTAACCATCAAGTTGAAGTTCTTTAATACCATCTTCACCATCAGGTCTTATAACTATCTGAACCTTAGGATTAAAATTAATTTGAACTGCTTTTCTAGTTGGATTGAAGGTAAAGAAATAAATATCTAAACCATCATTGGCAAAATATACATTGGCAGCAGATGGGTGACTAAATACCGATGTTGATAAAGTCATAAAATCAGCACGATTCATTAGGTCTAAAATTTTATTTTTTAAATTATTATGATTATTATTCATCGTTACCCTCATTCATTTTTTCTTTTAATAAACTTCTTAATTCATCCAATGAAAGGTCAGAACTTATAAATAAACCATTCTCAGCAACAGATATTTTTCCGTTTTCTTCAGAAATAACTACTGCAATTGCATCACTTTCTTCTGATATTCCGATAGCTGCTCTATGTCGAGTCCCCATTTCTGCATTAAGACTTTTAGTATCAGATAAAGGAAGTATACAAGAGGCAGATTCAATGATATTATTTTTAATTACTACCGCACCATCATGCAAAGGAGAAGTGGGGTTAAAAATTGAAACTATTAACTCTGCACTTACTAATGAATTCATCCTAACTCCATCAGATGAAATAGAACGAAGTGAGTTTTCTCTTTCTAATACAAGCAATGCTCCCCATTTATTTTTTTTAATTTCATTGATACTAATTATAATATCTTCGCGAATCGAACTTCGCTCAATTTGAAAAAGCCTTCTAACTAATTTATTTTGACCAACAGCCGTCAATAGTCTTCGTATCTCTGGTTGAAATAAGATTACAAAAACTACTACCCAAACAGTTTGAAAAAGATTTAATAGCCAAGATGTTGCTTTAAATCCCAAAATATTGACAACAAATCCTGCAAAAAATAAAATCAGCAATCCGAGAAGCATCTGGCCACCTCGAGTTCCTTTAAAGTAAGAATAAGAATATAAAAAAATAGCAGATATTAGAAGAATATCAATTAAATCTGTAAGAGATAACTTTAAAAATCCAATTTCAAATAAGTTCATTTAATAATTTAATTATTTATTCTTTAGATATTAAAATTTTATTATGAATAGTAAATGCTCTTTTTGTTTGCACCACGTCATGAACTCTAAAAATGTGGCACCCATTTTGTAGAGCAAATAAATTAGCTGCTAAGGATCCTTCAAGTCTATTTTGAACATCGGTATCTAAAGTCTTACCAATAAATGATTTTCTCGAAGCTCCGATAAGTATTGGATATTTCATTTCTACAAATTCATTTATATTAGATAATATTTTAAAATTATCTTTTACAGATTTCCCAAAACCAATTCCCGGATCAAGAATTATATTATTTTTAGTAATTCCAGATTGTTTTAAAAAATTAATTTTTGAAACAAAATAATCTTTGATTTCATTCACAACATTTTCATAAGATGGATTAATTTGCATGGTTTTTGGATCTCCCTTAATATGCATTAAAACTATTGGACAGTTGAACTGTTGGGCTACATTAATCATTTGATTATCAAATGAAAATCCACTTATATCATTAATAATATTTGCTCCATTCAGTAAAGCTTCTTTAGCAACTTTTGCTTTAGTTGTATCAATAGAAATTGTGATATCTGATTTAGATCGAATTTTTTTTAGAATTGGAAGAATTCTATCCAGTTCTTCCTGAACTGAAACCGGATTAGAAAATGGCCTAGTAGATTCTCCGCCAATATCAATAATATCCGCTCCCTCTTCAATCATTTTTATCGCGTGATTATAGCCTGTACGTAAACTAATAAATTTTCCACCATCCGAAAATGAATCAGGTGTAACATTTAATATACCCATAATCAAAGGGCGTTTATTTGAAGAATCTAACCAAGAAGTAAATTGAGCAATATTCACAAGACTACGATGATTGATAAGATTCAGTCAACAATTTGATATCTTTTTCATCGATAGTCTCTTTTTTAAGCAATTTATCAGCCATTAAATGTAAAAGCTTAATATGCTTTTTGAGAATTTTAGTTGCTGTGTTTTGAGCGTTGTGAATAATCTTTAAAACCTCATCATCAATTTTTTTTGCTGTTTCTTCGCTGTAATCTCTAGATGAATGAAAATCTCTTCCAAGAAAAACTTCTTCATTTCTCTTGCCAAAAGACATTGGGCCCATAACATCACTCATTCCCCACTCGCAAACCATTTTTCGAGCAATCATTGTAGCTCTTTCAATATCATTTGAAGCTCCAGTAGTCATTTCTTTAAGAACTATATTCTCCGCAGCTCTACCCCCCATCATAACAGCCAATCTGCTTAGTATATAGGTTTTGGAATATCCATGTTTATCATCAATAGGAAGTTGCATTGTAACACCTAATGCTCTACCCCTCGGAATAATTGTAACTTTATGTACTGGATCAGCCTCAGGAGAATAAATAGCTACGATAGCATGTCCAGCTTCATGATAAGCTGTAATTTTTTTCTCATGATCAGACAAGACCATACTTTTTCTTTGAACACCCATGATTACTTTATCTTTCGCTTCCTCAAAATCTTCATTGTCAATAGATAATTTCTTCTTTCTTGAAGCAAGAAGAGCAGCTTCATTAACTAAATTTGCTAAATCTGCTCCAACCATCCCAGGAGTCCCTCTTGCAATATCAAGTAATTTCACTGTTTTGGAATTAATTTTAACTTTTTGAGTGTGAATTTTAAGAATTTCATGCCTTCCATTAATATCCGGTACATCAACGACAATTTGTCTATCAAATCTTCCGGGGCGTAGTAGCGCTGAATCCAGGACATCAGGTCTATTTGTAGCGCCCATAACGATAATATTTGATTCGTTATTAAATCCATCTAGCTCTACAAGTAATTGGTTTAAAGTTTGCTCTCTCTCATCATGACCACCACCCAAACCAGCTCCTCTTTGTCTCCCAACTGCATCCAGTTCATCAATGAAAACTATAGAAGGTGAATTTTCTTGAGCTTGTGAAAATAAATCACGAACTCTTGATGCGCCAACTCCTACAAACATTTCAACAAAATCGGCACCACTAATACTAAAAAAAGGTACATTCGATTCACCAGCAACAGCTCTAGCTAGTAAAGTTTTTCCAGTTCCAGGGGGGCCGACTAATAATACTCCTCTAGGAATTTTTCCTCCTAATTTTTGAAATTGTCTTGGGTTTTTTAAAAAACTAACAACTTCTTGTAATTCTTCTTTAGCCTCAGTACAACCTGCAACATCTGTAAATTTGACTTTCTTATTAGAACCCGAAAACATTTTAGCTTTGCTTTTTCCAAATGAAAAAACATTATTCATTCCACTATTTGCCCCTTGCATTCTTCGAATCATAAAAATCCAAAAAGCAATTAATAAAAGCCACGGAGCAAAACCAAGCAACCAACTTGTCCAGTCGATTTTCTCACCTTCAAAATTGTAAACAATACCATTTTGATCCCAGATTTCAAGTTGATCAGAATAATCGCTCGGAAGATAAACAACAAAGTTCTTTCGGTCGTCAAATTTAGCTCCATCTTTGTTAGTCAGAGTTATAGGGGAATCTAATTTTCCATGGAAAGAATTATCGTTCTCAATAGATGCTTCCTTAATTAAATTTTCAGATAATAACTTTTTATAGTCATTATACGTAATCTCAATTTCAGAATTTTGCTCGTTAGGCAACAAAGATAAAGATAGCATAACAAATAAAATAACTAACAACCATATTAATCCACTATTGGAAGATTTTGATTGTTTTGCCTGCTGAACTTTTTTTGGTATTGGTTTTTTTGATTTTGCCATGGCTGAGAATTTAATAAAAAAGACAATTAAAAAAACTATTTCATCATATAGGATAACATAACAGCTCTTTTAGATGAATCTGTAATCTTAAACGAATCGTCAATTCTTTGTCCAGCTAAACAAACAATTCGATCTTTATTACAAATAACAAGAGAATTATTTTTAATATCAAAAGATATTTTGTTGTCCTTTTGGAACTGCTCAATACTTTTATAATTTTTTGAACCTAACGGTAAAAACTGATCAGATTTTCTGGGTGACCTAATTATTAAAGTTTCTTCTATAAATTTTCCATCAATAAGCTCAATATCTTTTGAGAAATTTATATTTTTTATTTCAGTTATTTTCCAATGAAATGAAAAAGAATTATTTTCAACTTTTTCTCCTTTTTTAACTATATAATATTGTTCTTTCATTTTAAATGCAGGATCAATAATAAAAATATTTTCAAAATCGATTAAAATTTTATAATCCATAATTTTATATTCAGAGCCAGTGATTCTTTTTTTGAAAAAACTTTTTAATTCAGAAAAATCATTTTTTGTTAAAAAAGTGTCTTCTTTTGAATTTATGATTCGATTGACGATGTTTAGTTGAATTAAAATAGGAAGATTAAAAAATGATTTTTTACAGAATTTTAAAATTTCGCTATTTTTAGATAAGTTATTTTTCTGTAAAAAATAATCTGTAGTATAATTAATTACTTCGTTTGATTCGCGAATTCTTTTCTCAAAATTTTCAAAAGGGATATAAAGATTAGATGAGATTTTATTGAAATCTTTTATAATAACGTTTCGGATAAAATTTCTTGAAAATTTGAGATTAAGATTAGTAGGATCGTCAATATAACTTATGTTATTATTTTTCGCATAATTTATTATTTCTTTTTTATAAATATTTAGCATTGGTCTAAGTACTTTTCTGAATTGTTTTTTTAATCCAAAAAGATTATTTAGTCCTGAAGAATTGAAAAATCGAAATATAAGCGTCTCAATTTGGTCATCGTAGTGATGCCCAGTAAAAATATATTCAAAGTCTTGCTCATCGGCTATTGAATAGAGAATATCATATCTTTTTTTTCTAAAAATGGATTCAATATTAGAATCAATTTGTTTGCTATTTATAGAGCTAGTGAAAAAGGGGATCGAGTATTGGCTGCAAAAATTTTCAACTAACTTTTCCATTTCATCAGCTGATTCATGGTATTTATGATTAATATGGCAAATTGAAATATTATAATTTTGACCATGTAAAAAATGAGCTAAACACAAGGAATCGATTCCTCCTGAAACGGCAACTAAAATCTTTGAACTGCAATCAATATTAAAGTCGCTAAGATTCTTTAAAATTTTATTTTTAAATGACATTTAAATAAGGATTAGTTTTGAACTCCTCAAATGTTGATGATTCATCTCCATGTCCACTTAAAAGTTTATAATTTAAATCACTGAAAGTTTTTTTGAATAATCGCAATGATGATTCCATTTCCCCTGGATTACTTCCAGGCAAATCGGTTCTTCCAATAGAACCCTTAAAAATTAAATCACCACAAAAAATTAAATTATTAATAATATAACTTACACATCCAGGAGAATGGCCTGAATTATGAAATATTTGAATATCAAAATTATCAATCATTAATTTATTTGTATCTGAACTAATCCAATTAGTTACTACAGGTTTAACAGAATTTATTCCCCAATAGTTTGACATTAATTCAAAATTATCTATCACAGGTTTACTTTTTTCTGATAAATAAAAGGGAACTTTGTATTCATTTAAACATTCACTTACTCCTGCAACATGATCAAAATGGGCATGAGTGCAAAGAACTGCTACTGGAGTTAATTGCTCCATTTCAATAAATTGTTTGAAAAGTTTAAATCCAAGACCAGGATCGATGATTAAACATTTTTTATCTTGATAAACTATATAAGTATTTTCTTCAAGAAGCTCCGAGACAATTCTTTGATAATCCAACGTTAAATCCTATCATAAAAATATGGGAGCAAACTATTGATTTTATCTTGAAATGAATGCGGGTTTAAAAACCTGATGGTTGCAGCGATTGAGGATAGTAGGGAGTTTCCATCTTGAGGAGTGAAACAAAATCCAGAAATTTGGTTACCATTCTTAACGTTAATAGTACTTTCAACGATAACAGTTTGGTTAAGTATTCTTCCATAAATACCCTGATCTCTACCAAATGAAAAGATTTGATTAGCTGACTTATGCTCAGTAAGTGCAATCCTATCATTATCTTTCAATAGTTTTATTACTTTTTCTTTTGAAGTAGGTTCCTTGACTTTTAAGTCAAACCAAACAACATGCATGTATTGACTATTTACGATCATAGCAGAAGAAAATAAATTAAGATCTAAATTTAATGTTGCAAAAAGTGCATTAGCATCTTTAGCATGATGAGTGCCAAATACTTCATCTTTATGATCATTGACTGTTGGAGATGGTGCGAAACCTGAAGATTGACTAATATCACTACTTCTTCTAATACAGACAAATTTACCTTCTGCTAAATTATCCGGACCATCAGATAATGCTAAAGTATTAACAAGACATGCAATGTTATGAGTATTACATGAAACAATCTGTAAAAACTGATCCTCAGATGATATAACATGATCATTAATACCTCTTGCATATTTTTTACCAAACCCATCTTCACTTCCTTGAGCTAAAAAGCCCTTCACTCTATCTTTATATGGTAAATAAAATTCTTGCTTATTTTTATTGCCAAATCCCTTCGGAGTACAATCAATAACTACTGAAGCTCGAGAAATTGCTTCTTCCATTGTAAAATCAGGTTCAAGTCCAATTGCTTTGAATTCTTCAACTTTTTCTTTTAAAACTGAAAGCCTAGCACCTTTACGAATCAAATTTTTTATTTTAGGAGTATCAACCGTTAAAGGGGTATGCTTATGGAATGTTATTTCATCAATACCAAGTTTACTTTTTAAATCACACATGATTCCTATTAATGGCTCACCGATCGTACCAGTACCAACAATATGAACAACTTTTCTATCCATCAAATCTCCTTAAAGTTTTTTGAAATCTTTAAAATTTATTAGAAACCAAATTGTTATTACACCAATGACAATTACCAACGAAAAAAGAAAATAATTAAAGTAGTTATACATTTATAACTTAGATTCTTTTAAAGTTAAAATTTTGTTCTTCAAATTTACCATTGTAATCATTAAAAAAGTGAACACAAATAATGAAAAAAGAAAGTAATTTAATATTCCAGAGGGCTGTTTATTCATCTCAACTTGAGGATGCAACTGAATTTCTTCTGCCCAAAAAGTTACAGAGGTAAAAATGATTGGGATATCAATAAAGGCGATAATTCCTAAAATACTACAGATTAAAGCAGCTCTTTGTCGATAAAGACCTATATTTCTTAAAATAAAATAACCTACATAGATTATAAAAAGCAGTAACGTAGTAATTAGTCTTGGTTCCCAAACCCAAGGTTTACCCCAGATAGGAGTAGCCCAAATAGGTCCAGTTACCAGCACTAATGAAATAAAGAGTGTCCCTACCTCTGCAGATGCTAAAGCAAAACGGTCATATTTTAAATCTTTTTTAATTAGATACAGAACACTTGAAATCATCACAAAAAAATAAGCCAAGAATCCGGACCAAGCAGCTGGAACATGAAGATAGAATATTTTTTGGGCCCATTCTTGTTCGGGAACCATCGGAGTAAAGAAAATTATGGCAATTAGGTTTATAAAAACTAAAAAAATGGTAATTATAAATAATGCTAAATTCATCTATTTCTTAATTAATGTACTAAAAAATTGAACGCCCAATATAACCGAAATTAAACTGTAACTCAATAAAATCATAATGGAAGGTAAGTTGCTAATATTATCATCAATATATGTATTTGTAAAAATTCTAGAACTATTAATTAGAATTGGAGTCAGCAGAGGAAAAAAAATTAACGGGAAAAGAAAGCTCTTAATTCTTTCTGAAGAAGTAATTAAATAAATAATAATTGCCAATGAAATTATTGAGATATTAGAAATTAAAAATAAAGGGAAAAGTATTGTTAAGTCACTTATTGAAATCATAGGATTTAATAAAGAATAGAAAAGAAAAATTAAGAATTCGATAATCAATAGCACAAATGTGAACACTAAAAGCTTACTTAAAAAAAATAAATGTCCATAAACAGGAGAAGAATAAATTAGATCATATATTCCGAATTCTTTTTCTCTAGCAAAGGAATTCTCCACTACCTTTATTGATGAAAAAGAAATAATTATCCAAAAAAAACTACTTAAAATATTTGGATCATTTAAGAAAGTTAATGGCATAGAAAAAAATAGGAGTATCAATGAAGATAAAGCAAAAAAACTTATGTAAAATAAGTTGAATGATGACTTTACCTCAATAATTATTTCATTTTTGATTAAACTAAATAACATTTTGTATTGACCCAGATTGAATTAGATATGTTGCATCTGCAATTTCTTTAAATAAATGATGATTGTGCGTTGAAAAAATCACAGTTTTATTTTCAGATTTAAATTTTTTGATTAATTCTTTTTGAGTACAGATTGAATCATCATCTAAATTTGAAAAAGGTTCATCCAGTAATAAATAATCCCAATTTGTGCATAGAGCCATTAACATTTTATTTTTTTGAAGATTCCCTCTGGATAAATTTTTTAATTGTTTATCTAATTGTTCATTTAGATTGAGCTGTTTCACATACTTATTGAATACTTCACAGTTAAAATCTGTTTCGTAAAGTGAAGTGATGATTTTAAGATTGTCTTTAATAGTTAAATTTCCAACTACATTATCCTTATCGCTTAAAAAAAATGTCCTAAATCCATTATTATTAATTTTTCCTCTATCAATTTCAGTAGTTCTGGAAAGACAATTAAGAAGGGTTGATTTACCAGATCCATTACTACCTATAATCATTATTATTTTACCTAAAGGAAAGTCTATAGAAAGATTTTTTAGAACATGATTTGAATCAAAGGATTTGTAAAGTTTCTTTGCAGATAACATATGATATCAACTTTTAATTAGAGGTCCAAAAACATATAATAAAACTAAAATATAACAGAAGAAAATAAAAAGCTGATTAAATATTTCCATTCCTACTCCCGGTTGGCCAGAATGCTAAAATTGCACCCAAAATCATTATTATGCTTCCAATCCAAACCCAAGAAACTAATGGGTTAATCATAATTTTAAAAAAACCTACATTTTTTTCTGCATCATAGGATGAAAAAATAGAATAAATATCTTTACTCAAATTTGAATTAATATCTAACTCACTATGAGGTTGTCTTTGTTCCGGATCTGAATTCCAGTAAAAGTAGACTCTTTTCTCTGGATAAAGCTTACCAATAAAATTATTAGATGAAGAAATAATATCAAAATCACTAATAAATGCGAAGTGGTTTCCTCTAGCTTCGCTGGTAATATCATTTAGTTTAAAAATGTAATTGGAAAAATAAATTTCTTCTCCAGGCTTTAGGCTAAATTCTTTCTCAGTCTCAAATGCTTTACCTATAAAACCTACAAACATCAAAGTCAAACCAATGTGAACTATATAACCTCCTGAACGATGTCGATTTCTAACAAAAGTACTTAGTATTGAATGAAAAAAAGAGGATGACTTTCTATGCTTAAGAAAGATTCTATAAAACTCAGTAACTATGGCAGTCGAAGTAAAAACAATACCAATTAAGGTTAAAAAAACATAAAAATCAAATTTATTTAAATATAAGATTAAATAGGCAGAGCCAAATGCAAAAGAAAATAAAGTTGGAGTTTTAAATTTCTTGACAATTGATTCTCCAGATGTATTTCCCCAAGAAAGTAATGGACCCATTCCCATAAGAATCAATAATAAAATTCCTAAAGGAATATTTAAAGCGTTGAAATAAGATTGCCCTATATGAATTTTTTCATCATTCCATGCTTCAGAAAGAATTGGGAAAAGTGTTCCCCAAATTATTGTAAAACACATTATAACGAGTAAAAAATTATTGATTAGAAATCCACCTTCCCTTGATTTAATGGATTCTATTTTATCATTTACAATTAATTTTGATTTATTAACAAAATATGTCCCTAGACTTATTAAAAATAACAGAATTAAAAACGCAAAAAATATTGGTCCTAAAGATTCTGCAGTAAAAGAATGGACTGAAGAAATTATACCGCTTCTTGTAATGAATGTTCCTAGTATAACTAAAATAAATGAACCAGAAGCGAGAAAGAAATTCCAAGATTTTAAAATTCCTTTCCTCTCCTGAATGATAATAGTGTGGATAAATGCTGTCAAAAGTAACCAAGGCATTAACGAAGAATTTTCAACTGGGTCCCAAGCCCAATAACCTCCCCAGCCAAGCTCATTATAAGCCCAATATCCTCCAAGAATTATTCCTGCTGTTAAAAAAGTCCACGTAAATAATGACCATTTTCTTATAGAATAGATCCATTTAATTGAGAGCTCGTTAGACATTAATCCGGCAATAGCCATAACAAAAATTATTGTCGTACCAATAAAGCCAAAATAGAGTGTAGGAGGATGAATAGCCATAGTCACATTTTGAAGAAGAGGATTTAATCCGTTACCATTGGAAACAATTATATCTGAGCTTACAGGTTCAAAAGGGTTGGCTATAAAATTATTTAACATAAGAAAAAATGCTAAAATAACATTAAGCATTAAAAAAGAAATATTTTTGATTGATGGTATTTTTTTTAAAGTACACAGTATAAAAAATATGGCATACAATGAAGTGATTGATGACCAAAACAAAAGCGATCCTGCTTGCCCCGCCCATAAGGCAGTCATTTTAAAAAATAAAGGAGTTTCATAACTTGAATACTGTGCAACATATTGTAAATTAAAATTACTAACTAACAATTCATTCAATAGACAAAGATTCGAAAAAATAATACAAAAACTTTGTGATAACAAACTTCTCTCAATGACCTGTAAGTATCTCTGATCATTAGAATGTTTATAAAGGACAAAAAGAAAAAAATTAAATAATGATAAAATTCCTGCTAGACTCAGGACTAAGCTTCCAATTTGTGAAACCATTATATTGAACTTTTATTTTTGAGATCACCCTCGTATCTAGATGCACATTTTGTCTGTAGATCTTCAGCAATGATTCTGTTATCGCTATAGGAACCAGTTACTACAACTTCTGCGTCATCTTTGAATAAATCAGGACGAATTCCATTATATTCAACTAGAACTGTATTTTCTGCATCATAAACATAGAATGATACCTCAAGTAAATTATCTGGATTAATTTTAATACTTTCAGGTAATATTCTACCTCCTAATTTCATTTTATTTATAGGTGAGACATTATCAGATAATTCAGAAACTGTAAAATATTTAACTGATGACAAATTTCTTTCATCATATTGTGTTAAATAGATTGTCCATGATATAACGAGCATCATAGATAGTATAAGTGTTATATAAAACTTATTCATTAAAAACTAAAGGATTCTTCCCATTCTCCATAAACTGATTTCATTAAATCAACAATCTCACCAAGGGTTCCACCATGGTCAGCAACATCAATAATATAATTAACTAAATTTTCATTTTCTATACAGGCCTTTTTTAAAAGATCTAACTTTTCCTGAACAGCAGAATTATTTCTGCTATTTCTTATTGAATTTATTTTTTTTATCTGATCTTTTTCGGCTGCATGAGAAATCTTCAGAATTTCAATATCAATCTTCTCATCTTCTTCAACAAATTCATTAACTCCAACAATAATTCTTCTCTTGGAATCTACTAGTTCTTGAAATTCAGAAGCAGATTCTGAAATTTTTTTCTGAAAATATCCATCCTCAACAGCCTCAACAGTACCACCCATCTGATTAATTTCATCAAAATATTTTAAAGCTTCTTCTTCAATTTCATCAGTTAGCTGTTCCACATACCATGATCCACCTAAAGGATCAGCTACATTTGGTACTCCCGTCTCAAATGCAAGTATTTGTTGAGTTCTTAAAGCAATTTTTGCAGCTTTTTCTGACGGAAGAGCTAAAGTTTCATCAAGTGAATTGGTGTGTAAGGAATTTGTACCTCCTAAAACTGCAGACATGGCTTCATAAGCGGTTCTTATTATATTATTTTCTGGCTGTTGAGCAGTTAATGAACATCCAGCAGTCTGTGTGTGGAACTTCAACTTCAAAGAATTTTCATTCTTTGCACCATATTCGTTTCTAAGCTTATTTGCCCAAATTCTCCTTGCAGCTCTATATTTTGCAATTTCTTCAAAAAAATCTTGATGAGCATTGAAAAAGAATGATAGCCTATGGGCAAAACTATCTATATCTAACCCTCTTTGAATGCAAGAATCAATGTAAGTAAAACCATTGTTCAGTGTAAATGCAAGTTCTTGGCCAGCAGTGGAGCCAGCTTCACGAATATGATATCCGCTTATTGAAACAGGATTATATAAAGGCATATTATTTGAACAGTATTCAATTATATCAACAACTAACTTAATTGATGGATTGGGAGGAAATATCCACTCTTTTTGTGCAATATATTCTTTCAAAATATCATTTTGCAGTGTCCCTCTTAATTTTGAAATATCTATTCCCCTTCTTTTTGCTAATGCCACATAAAAAGCAAAAAGAATAATAGCTGGACCATTAATTGTTTGAGAAACAGAAATTTTTTCTAAATCTATTCCATCAAATAAAATTTCCATGTCATTAAGAGATGCAACACTAACCCCACAAACACCCACCTCCCCTACAGATAATTCATGGTCAGGGTCATATCCCATTAATGTAGGCATATCATATGCTACTGAAAGTCCGGTTTGTCCATTTTTTAATAAATACTTATATCTTTGATTTGTTTCCTCTGGGGTACTAAACCCTGAAAATTGTCTCATAGTCCAAATTTTTCCACGATACATATTAGAATGGATTCCTCGCGTGTAAGGGAATTGTCCAGGTTTTAAAGAGTCTTTATTTTCAGAATAGAATTCCTTGAGTGTTTTACCACTTAGACTATTAAAGTTCTTTTCGTTATCTTTATTTGTACTCATTGTATAATAAAACTCTCAATTTTTGATTTTATTGAATCAGTGTCTAGGCCAACTTTTTCTAATAGTTCATCTCTAGTACCATGATCTACAAAGCTATTTGGTAGGCCTAAAGTTAGTATATCAATATTAGAATTGCTCGAAGAAAAATGCGATAATATGCTTTCGCAAAAACCTCCATCTAAATTACCTTCTTCAATTGTTATGATTTTTCTAAATTTCTTTTTAGCAATTTTTAAATACTCTTCATCAAGCGGTTTAATAAATCTACAATTAACAACCTCAATGTTAAATCCTTTTGTCTGAAATTCTTTCGCGATATCAACACTTTTATAAACCATAGACCCTACGGCTAATATTACAAAATCTTCACCTTTCATTAATACTTCCCACGAACCTTTAGGAATTAAAATTGGAATATCTGAGGTATAAATAATTGAATTATCTTTGGGATAACGAATACTAATAGGACCCTCATTATATGTTGTAGCAGAATACAATAGATTCTTCAATTCATTTCCGTCTTTTGGAGATGCAACTGTCATACCAGGGATACACTTTAAATAACTGATATCTAATACGCCATGATGAGTTGCTCCATCTTCACCAACAAGTCCTGATCGATCTAAACAGAAAATAACTGATAACTTTTGTAGTGCAATATCATGAATAATTTGATCAAATGCTCTTTGTAAAAAAGTTGAATAAATTGCAACAATAGGAATTTTTCCACTAGCTGCTAAAGCACCAGCAAAAGTTACCGCATGGGCTTCAGCAATTCCTACATCAAAAAATCTATCTGGATAATTTTCGGCAAATTCTACTAAACCAGTTCCTTCTTTCATGGCCGCTGTGATTGCTATAATATCATTATTGTCTTTTGCTAATCTTAAAATCTCCTTCCCAAATACATTTTGATAAATGATAGAAGGACTTGAAGATTTAGTTTCTTTTTGCTTCACTCCATGAAATTTAACAGGATCTTTTTCAGCATAGTCAATTCCTTTACCCTTCTTTGTAATAGCGTGCAAAACAACTGGAGAGTTAATGTTCTTAATATTTTTGAAAACTGATACTAATTCTTCAACATTATGACCATCTACTGGACCGAAATATCTAAACCCTAACTCTTCAAAAATTGTAACTGGAAGAAAAAAACTTTTTATACTTTTTTCCGCTTTATAAAAAAAAGATTGAAGAAGTTTTGGAAATTTTGTTAATAGTTTTGTAAATCTAGATCTAACAACGTTGTAATACCTATTAGTTGAAATTTTTAATAAATAATTTCTAAATGCTCCAACATTAGGGCTAATTGACATATCATTATCATTTAAAACTAGTAAGAATTGTTTCTTTTGATGTCCAATATTATTCATTGCTTCAAAAGCTAAACCTCCACTCATTGCACCATCGCCAATTACACTAACAACCTTAAAATTACCACTATTTAACTCTCTAGCTTCAACAAAACCAATTCCAGCTGAAATAGATGTAGAAGCATGTCCAGCTCCAAAAAAATCATGTATGCTTTCAGATCTCTTTAAAAATCCACTCAAACCATTCATTCGACGTAGAGTAGAAAAATCATTAAAACGACCAGTTAATATCTTATGTGCATAAGCTTGATGACCTGTATCCCAAATAATTTTGTCTTCAGGAGAATTAAAAACGTAATGTAATGCAGTAGTAATTTCAATTGCTCCTAAAGTTGGAGCTAAGTGCCCACCTATTTCTGTGATTGTATCAGTGATATAATGTCTTAATTCATCACAGATTTTAGGTAATTCATTTTCTGAATAATTTTTTAGATCTTTTGGCGAATTAATTCTATTTAAATATTTCATTTTTTAACTAAAACAAATTTCATGGATAAATGTTTCTTGAAAAATTTCAGGGTGAAAAGTTATACCAATATGCTTTCCGGACTTTATTCCAACTACTTCATTTTGAAAAAAGGCAAATGGCTCAGTATCTTCTCCATATGAAATAATTTTAGGCGCTCTAATAAAAGAGCCTTGAATGAGTCTTTCACCAAATGAATCATTTTTTAACTGAATACTAGCTGAAAAGGAATTGATCTGTCTACCATATGCATTTCTTTCAACCAGTACATCAAGAATATTTAGAGATTTCACAATCTTATCATCTTCTATTTTAGACATTAAGATTAAACCTGCACAGGTTCCTAGTATAGGAAATGAGCGAGAAAATGATTTAATTTCTCTAGCAAAATTTTTCTCTCTATTAAGAAGATTATAGATTGTAGTTGATTCACCTCCTGGAATAATTAACCCTTCTATTTGGTCAAGCTCTTTAGAAAATTTTATTTCTTTAGAAGTCTTACCTAATTGATTTAATATTTCCAAATGAGATTGAAAATTCCCCTGTAATGCTAAAACGCCAATCAATTTAATCTCCTCGATTAGAAAACTTTTCATCCTCACTTAGATCGCTCATTAAAATTCCTTTCATAGCGTCTTTTAAATTATAGGAAGCTTTTAATACTTCTTCAGAATTTTTATAATGAGTAACCGCATGTACAATAGATTTAGCTCTTTCTAGCGGATCAGAGCTCTTAAAAATACCAGAACCTACAAATACAGTTTCTGCACCCAATTGCATCATTAATGATGCATCAGCAGGAGTAGCGATTCCTCCAGCTGCAAAATTGGGTACTGGTAATTTTTTATTTTGTAAGACATATTTAACTAAATCAGTAGGGACTCTAAATTCTGAAGCTTTTTCATCCAAATTATTTTCTGTTAATTCAAAAATTTGTTTATTAATCATATTCATATGTCTTACAGCTTCAACAATGTTACCACTTCCAGCTTCGCCTTTAGTTCTAATCATTGCAGCGCCTTCATCAATCCTTCTTAAAGCTTCTCCCAAATTTCGAGCACCACAAACAAAGGGTATTTTAAAAGGATGTTTTAAAATATGAGCTTCTTCATCTGCTATTGTTAAAACTTCACTTTCATCAATAAAATCTACCTCAAGTGCTTCTAAAACTTGCGCTTCAGCAAAATGTCCTATTCTACATTTAGCCATCACTGGTATTGAAACATTTTCTTGAATTTCTTTTATCATTTGAGGATTACTCATTCTAGCAACACCACCGTCGGCCCTGATATCAGATGGAATTCTTTCTAAAGCCATAACGGATACAGCTCCAGATTCCTCTGCAATCTTGGCTTGTTCAACATTAGTAACATCCATAATAACGCCCCCCTTTAACATTTCAGCGAGAGCTACTTTTTCTCTAAATGTATCTTTATTAATCATAAATAATTTCCTTTGATGTTGTATTAGTTATTTCTTTTACTTTTTTTATAACTGATTCAATTATCCAATCTGGTGTTGATGCTCCAGCTGAAATTCCTAATGTACTTATATTATTCTCGAACCATTTTGAATCAATATCTGCAGCACATGTAACTTGAAAAGTTTTTTTATTTTTACTCAAACTTAATTCTGTTAATCTTTTAGAATTAGCACTCGTAAATGATCCAATAATAATCATCATATCAGTATTAACTGATAGTTCCTTAATTTGCTCTTGATTTCTTTTGGTGGGATAACAAATGGTATTTACAAACCTTAAATCAAAAACTTTTGTCATTAAAACATTGATAATATCTTGAACGTTTTTAATGGTTTGAGTTGACTGACTTACTACACCTGCCTTCTTTGTTTTTCGAAGCGCCTCAGCTTCTTCAATTGTTGAAACAATAATAGGATTAGGAATTTGACTTGCAATACCTATCACTTCATCATGTCCATGATCACCAATGATAATAATTTTTCTTCCTTCTCTATGCAATGCCTTCACTTCATGATGAATTTCATGAACAAGGGGACAAGTCGCATCAATAATGTTCATTTTTTGCTTATGAGCAGAATCCCATACATCTTTTGGGGTACCATGAGCTCTAAATAGAACGGGCTTGTTATCAGGAATTTGGTCTAGTTCACTTACAACTTTGACTCCATTACTTTCTAAATCTTTAACAACATTTTCATTGTGAACTATATCTCCTAACATGTATACTTCGCCATACTTATCTGCAATCTCATATGCTTTATTTACTGCATCTCTTACTCCAAAACAATATCCTGCATCTTTTGCTAAAATAATTTTCATTTTTACTTCTTAGTTTGATTTATGTAGTTAGATATTAAATTTAAAACACTTTTTTTAACCTCTGAGAAATCTCCTTCAATAAGAGCAGCGGAAGCATATGGATGACCACCTCCACCCATCTGTTTAGCTAATTCATCTACCCTATACAATCCTTTTGAACGTAGACTAATTCTCACCTTACCTTTTAGATCATATAACATTAAAGATATTTCTACGCCATTAATAGATCTGAAAAAATCTGTAAAACCCTCGAAGTCTTCATTGCTTCCTCCAACTTCTTTTATCATATCTTGATTTACGCCAAACCATACTAATTGATCATTGCAGTCAAATTTTAGATTCTGAATCACATTTCCAAGTAACTTTATTCGACTTTTTGAGGAGTTTTCATAGATATTCTGATAAATTTTTGTCGTTTTAATTCCGAAGTTTATTGATTCTTTGGCAATTAAATGACTTAATCCAGTAGTATTATTATGTTTAAATGAACCTGTATCAGTTAAAACAGCAATATAGATTCCTTCAAGGATCTCTTTTGATAAATAGCCATTAAACTCGTTTGTTACTAACTCATAAATTATTTCCCCAACAGAAGAGGATTTTGTATTAATAAAGTTGTGATCAAATTTCTTCAAATCTATAACATTGTGATGATCGATATTCATCAGTTCAATATTTTCAATTTCGTCTAAAAGTAAAGCTATATCACCCAATCTATAATAATCTCCAATATCTAGAATAATTCCTAAATCAGAATTTTTAATAAAGGCAGCAGTTTCTGAATTATGTTCATGAAAGATATTTTCTTGATTTAAAAAATTATACATTTTAGGCAATGGTGAATGATTAATAATCATACAGTCTTTTCCTAATTGAGTGAGCAGATGGTAAAATGCATATGATGATCCTAAACTATCTCCATCCGGATTAATGTGAGAAGAAATGAAAATTTTATTACTTTTTAATATAAGAGAACTAATTGATTTAAAATCCATAGAAGTTATCTCTTCCAAATATTTTCATTAATTCCTTTTTGATGATTATAGTGACGAGAAAGAACAAAGAAATAGTCAGATAATCTATTAAGATATTTTAGCATATTATTGTCATCATTGATTGTTTCTAAAAAAAGTGAAACAAGACTTCTTTCTGCTCGACGGGTTATAGTTCGCAGAATATGTAGGAAAGAAGAAAATTGATCTCCTCCAGGAAGTATAAATTCTCTCAATGGACTTAATTCTGAATTATAGTATTCAATTCTATTGTCGAGTACAATAACTTTTTCGTGACTAAATCTATTTTCGTTATCAAATAAAGAAATTAAACCACCCATATCAAAAAGATCGTTTTGAATTGATTTAAGCTCATCAATAATGTTAGGTTCATTGGTTAAAGAGATTGCAAAACCAAGATGACTATTAAGTTCATCTATTTCACCTAAAGTTTTAATTATAAGACTATCCTTAGATACAACATCACCCTTAGCAAGATTTGTTTTACCATAATCTCCATTACGGGTTGTAACTTTAGTTATTCTCATAAAGTAATGTTCCACATTAATAAATGGACAACAATGCTTAAAACATATCCAAGAAAAATGACCCCAGTCCATCTAAGATGACTTGAAAATGTATATAACCCTTTTGCTTGACCCATTAATGCCACTCCAGGAGCGGAGCCAATTGATAATAGACTTCCACCTACACCTGTAGCTAAGGTCACTAATAACCATTGACCAAGATCCATTGCATCTTGGGAATGCATCTGTAAAACTGAAAACATAACAGGAATATTATCAATGACAGCTGAAATGATACCGGTTAAAATATTAGAAATGGTGAAACCATATCCTTCATATAAGTAATTATTTAATAAAGATAAATATCCCATTTCAGCAAGACCTGCTACACAAAGAATAATTCCATAGAAAAATAACAAAGTATCCCATTCTGCTTGAGCAATTTGTTTAAATACTCCAAAAGGAGCATCAGACCCATCTCTCTGCACTTCAGTTGATTTTGCATATGTGGTTTTTAAGTAATATCCATAAAGTTGAAGTAGACTAAAACCAAACATCATACCGAAAACAGGAGGAAGATGTAAAATATTTTCGAAAGAAACTGCTAAAAAAATGGTAATTAAGAATAAAAAGATAATTGGAATAGCACCCCTTTTAAGTTTTACAGGAGTATTCTCAACATCTGCTGAAGAACCATGAATAAAGAAGCTCATAATAGTAGCAGGAACTATATAGTTGACAAGAGATGGTAAAAATAACCAAAAAAACTGAGTAAACTCTACATGCCCTGACTGCCACACCATTAAAGTAGTAATATCTCCAAATGGACTAAAGGCACCTCCAGCATTTGCTGCAACAACAATGTTTACGCAACTGATACTTACAAAATTTCTATTTCCAACTCCTACAGCCATCACAACTGCACACATAGTTAAAGCAGTTGTCAAATTATCTGCAATCGGAGACAAAAAGAAAGAAATAGTTCCAGTAATCCAAAACAGCTTTCTGTAAGAGTAATTTTGCTGAAGTAAGATTGATCTTAATTTTTGAAAAACATTTCTCTCAGTCATAGAGTTGATATAAGTCATCGCAACTAATAAAAATAACATAAGTTGAGAGAACTCTTCAAAAGCATGCATAATTGATTCTTCAACATGCTCAGCATGTCCATGCATTCTGGCATACCATGCCAGGGAAGCCCAAATAATTCCTGCTGCAAATAATACCGGTTTGGATTTTCTTAAATGAGTTACTTCCTCAGTCATTACAAAAGCGTATGCAATCGTAAAAATAACTAAAGCAAAGATACCCAGGGGATGTGATACTAAATTCATAGTGGGAATATACCAATAAGGTGATTAATATTTTAGAAAAATCGAATTAAAATTGTAAATTATAATATGGAATATCTTATAGTAATTTTGATATTAATTTTTTGTTTCTTTATAATGAATATTGGTTTGATTTTTAAAAATAGACCGCTTAAAAAAGGCTGCGGTTCTTCTCCAGATGGATGTGAAATATGTGGAGGAGATATTTCTAAATGCGATAGTTAATTATTTTTTATTAAAGAACCAGTAAAAGACTTTTTATAGTTTCCATCTTTAGTTAAAAAAATTAGCATAGAATTAATTGATTTTGATTCTAAGAAGTCCTCTAAATCTTCTGAATTGCTCATAGCAAAAACCATCGTTGCTAATGCATCTGCATCCATGCATGATTTCTCACTCAATATGGAAACTGAACCTAAGTTAGCAGTAATTGGGTATCCTGTTTTAGGGTTGATTCCATGATGAAAAAAGGACTGAAATTCATCAATGAAATAGTTTCTATAATTTCCTGAAGTAGCAATTGATAAATTATTTAAAGAAATAATTTCTTCAATATCATTTTGTGAACTTTGTAAACTGGGGGAAACAATTCCTATTTTCCAGTCTTTTTTGTAAGATTTAGTACGAATTTCTCCACCAATCTCAATCATTATATCTTTATAACTCAAAGACTCTATTAACCTATCTACAGCATATCCTTTTGCAATAGAACTTAAATCAATTTGTAGTTTGGGGTGTTTTTTTCTAATTCTATTCCCATCTATTTCAAGCAAATCTTGCCCCACAAATTCTAACTTTTCATCTATCATTTCTTGAGATGGTCTATTTAAATAAACTTCCGGACCAAATCCCCATAAATTTACTAATGGCATCACAGTTATATCGTACAAACCATTTGATAATTGATTATACTCAAAGGAGGCCTTCACTACCTCAGCAAATTCTGGAGAGATACCAAACCATAAAGTATCAGAAAATGAATTAAAATTAGAAATTTCACTATCGACTATATACGTTGACATCTGTCTATTAATTTCTCCTAAAATTTTATCAATTTTATTTTGATTGAATTTCTTTATAGAAAATTTCTTCGGAATATATTTTATTGAGTATGTTGTACCCATGGTTTGTCCAGATAAAATAATCTCTTTGTTGAAAAAAAATTGATTGATTGTAAAAAGTGCAGCAGCAATAAAAAGTATGTACGAAGAGCTTTTTCTAACCGAAGTCATCATAAGCAATCATATCTTCTTCAACTCCTAAATCCCATAACATTTTTTGTACAGCACTTATCATCATAGGTGGACCACACAAATAATACTCACACTCTGTTGGATCTTCATGGTTTTTTAAATATAAATCAAGCGCTACCTGATGAATAAATCCAATAGGACCTTCCCAATTATCATTTGGAAGAGGGTCTGACAGTGCAACTTGATATTTAAAATTAGAGAATTGTTTCTCAAGATCTTTAAATTCTTCATCATAGAACATCTCCTTAACAGAACGTGCACCGTACCAAAAAGAAACTTTTCTTTTTGTATTTTCAGTTTTGAGAAGATGAAATATATGAGATCGTAAAGGAGCCATACCAGCACCACCACCAATATAGACCATTTCTCTTTCAGTGTCTTTGATATGAAAATCACCATAAGGGCCAGAAACAGTTATTTTGTCTCCAGGTTTTAAATTAAATACATAGGATGAGGCAATTCCAGGTGGAACGCTTGGCATATTTGGTGGAGGAGATGCAATTCTGATATTGAGCATAATCATATTTCCTTCAGCAGGATGGTTTGCCATAGAATATGCCCTGAAAATAGGATTTTTATTTTCTGCAGTATATTGCCATACATCAAATTTATCCCAATCATCTCTATAGATTTCTTCAATTTCAAAATTTTTATATTCGATATTATTATATGCTGGTACATCAATCTGAATATAGCCCCCAGATTCAAAATGGATAGGGTCATCTTTTGGAAGTTCAATGACTAATTCTTTAATAAAAGTGGCCACATTATTGTTTGATTTAACGGTAGCATCCCACTTTCGAATACTAAAAATTTCATCTGGAACTTTAATTTTCATGTCATTTCTGATTTTCACTTGACATCCTAATCTCCAGTAATCTTTTTGATCTTTTCTACTTATATATGCTTGTTCAGTAGGAAGAATATCACCTCCGCCTTCAACTACTTGACACTTACATTGAGCGCAGGTTCCTTGGCCTCCACATGCTGAAGGCAAATATACATTTTGTGATGCAAGCGCTGACAGTACTGTACCACCTGTTTGAACTTTCAAAGATTTTGAAGCATCATCATTAATTACTAAAGAAACTTCACCTTGAGGAAGTAATAGATTACCAACAAAATTAAGTAATAGCACTAAAAGAATGATAACTGCAGTAAAAACCAAGACTCCAACTAATACTTCAAAAATCATAAATCAATTCCTGAAAATGCCATAAAAGCCATTGATAATAATCCAGTTAATAACATTGCCATCGCAACCCCCCTCAGCCTAGGAGGTATATTAGAGTATCTCAGTCTATATCTAACTGATGCGAGTGCAACAATAGCTAAAAGAAACCCTACACCTGAACCAAATCCATACACGATTGTCTCTGATAATAAGTACTCTCGTTCTACCATAAACAGAGATCCACCTAGTATTGAACAGTTTACAGCAATCAGAGGCAAGAAAATTCCTAAACTGTTGTATAAAGATTGAGAAAATTTTTCCATAAAAATTTCAACCAGCTGAACCATGGCAGCAATAACTGAAATGAAAACAATTAGTTTTAAAAAATCCAAATTTACTTCAGATAGATTTGGATGAATCCATGACAATGCTCCATCTTTTAACAGAAATTCCCATAAATACCAATTTATTGGAGCTGTTATAGTAAGCACTACCACCACAGCCATTCCTATTCCAACTGAAGCATCTATTTTCTTAGAAATGGCTAAGAATGAACAGAGGCCAAGAAAGTAGGCTAATACAATATTTTCAATAAATACTGCTTTAGTAAAAATACTCAAATAATGTTCTAGACCCATCTAAGCCTCCTCTTCAATTCCAATTAATTCTCTTTGAAACCAGATGACTAATCCTAGAATTATAAATGCTCCAGGAGAAAGCACTAATAGTCCAATATTTTCATATCCTGCAGCATACCAAGATTCCGGAATTGAGAATAAAACATATCCTGCTCCACCATCTGGTAAGGTAATTGTACCAGAACCAAAAAGTTCTCTGAAAAAAGAAACAATGATTATAATCATTCCGTATCCTAAACCATTACCAATGCCATCGAGAAACGCTTTTGAAGGACCATGTTTTAAAGCAAATGCTTCAGCACGACCCATTACAATGCAGTTTGTAATAATTAAACCAACAAAAACAGATAACTGCTTACTCATATCATACATATAGGCTTGTAATAACTGATCAACAACTGATACTAGCGATGCGATAACAGAAAGCATAATAACTATTCGAACTCGATTTGGAATAAAATTTCGAATCATTGATAGAATTACATTTGAAGAAGCTAAAACAAAAATTACAGCTAAGCTCATTATGATAGCTTGATCTACTCTAATTGTTACAGCTAGGGCTGAACAGATACCTAATACTTGCAAAGAAATTGGATTATTGACATTAATAGGATCGGAAATGATTTTTTTTGATTCTGAATTAAATAGTTCCACTTACTTTAACCTTATTTAAATATTCTTCATATCTCTTTAAATCTTCAGCAATAAAAACTGAAACACCTCTACCTGTAACAGTTGCTCCAGAAATACCATCTACTTGATGGATAGAATTAGAATTTTCTGGATTAACCTTTCCTTTGACTACCTCAATACCAATAATTTCTTTTTGGATATCTCTAATTTTTTTTCCTTTAAAGTTGTTTGTAAACCAACCTTTTTCAACTTCTCCACCCAACCCTGGAGTTTCACCATGTTTGTAAAATTGTATTCCTAAAACTGTGTCAGTATCAGGTTTTAAAGCAATATAGCCATAAATAGTGGACCAAAGTCCTTTCCCAGCTACAGGAAGAGCAATTCCAGAAATATCACCATCAACAATCTTGAGATAAACAGGAAGTTGGGATTGATTTTTTTCAATATCAACATCTTCTATAACACAATCAATTTTGTTTCCATCTTTATCTACACAAAAAGCTTGAACATTTTGAGAAAATATTTTCTCTACTAAATCATTTGTCCATGGGTTGTTAGGGTCTTCTTCATAATCTAAGGACCTTAAAATATTTTTTTTAACATCAGCTTTTAAATTATAATCTTGCAGATCTCTCACATTAATTTTAGTAAAGGACAAAATAGTCCCTAAAATAGCTGTTACTATAAAAACAAACCCTAAAGTATAAGTATTACTATGCATTTCTACCTAACCTCATTTTAATGTTTGATTGAATTATATAGTAATCAATTAGAGGAGCAAACATATTCATAATTAAAATGGCCAACATAACTCCTTCGGGATATGCTGGATTGATAGATCTGATAATTACTGTCAAAAAACCTATAAAAAATCCATAAATCCATCTACCGCGATTGGTATGAGAAGAAGTAACAGGTTCAGTCGCCATAAACACTATTCCAAAAAGAAAACTTCCAATTAATAAATGTTGCAAGGGAGTGATGGTTAACATTGCATTTGTTGAAAAAGGAGCAAGCAAATTTAAAATAGTTGCGGTTAGGATTAAACCAACAATTGATGAAAGCATTATTCTCCACGATGCAATACCACAGTATATTAAGAATAGACCTCCTAATATAATTAATAATTTGTTTGTTTCTCCAATAGAACCAGGAATAAGGCCCCAAAAAAGATTCATATTTGAAAAATCGAATTGAGTTATATTGGAAAATAAATTGGAAGCAGTATCATAATTTTTGGGGTTAGCAGGAACAGATAAAGCAGTTGCAGCACTGTATCCATCTACACCAATAGCCCATATTTTGTCACCAGACATTTTGGTTGGAAAAGCAAAATACATAAAAGCTCTAGCTGTGAGAGCAGGATTAAAAATATTAGTTCCAACACCACCAAAAATTTCTTTTCCAATTATAATACCAAAAGCAGTTCCAATGAAAACTTGCCAGAGAGGAACAGTAGGCGGTAAGGTCAAAGGAATTAACGCACAAGAAACTAGGAAACCCTCATTTACTTCATGTTTTCTAATAATTGCAAAACTTAATTCACAAATTGCTCCAGCAACAAAAGTTGTTATCAAAATTGGAAGAACATATTTTAACCCGAAAAGAAATGAAGGAATAAAGCTGGAATCAATGTTTAAAGCATTGGAGTAAAGATAGCCAATATTATATGCGCCAAATATATAGCAAGGAATTAAAGCTATTACTACAAAAAACATTGTCCTTTTAATATCCATATTATCTCTAATATGAGGACCAGATTTTGTCTGACTATCCGTAGAAAAGAAAATTGTGTCGGCCGCCTCCCAAATTGGATAAGCCCATGAAAGTGGTTTACCTTTTTCTACTAACTTTCCTGTTTTTTCAAAAATGTTTTTTAAAAATTTCATTATTTATCCAAATAAATCATATTCAAACCTTTGCGAATAATCCCCGCAACATCAGTCTTTGATGGACAGACAAAAGAACATAATGCCACATCTTCTTCAGAGCACTCATAAATACCTAGTTTCTCCATTTCTTCAAAATCTCCTGCTTCAATACTTCTAACTAAAGCATTGATATAGATATTCATTGGAAAAACTTTTTCCCACGAATCAATTGGAACTAAAGCACGATGGCTCCCATTTTGAAGAGTAGTAAATTCAAAAGGTTTTGTATTAGTACCAAAATAAGCATTGAAAACGCTATATTTTGATTTACCACCTGGATGAAGCCATCCAATAAAAGGTCTATTAAAAGACTCTAATATTACTGAAATAGATGAGTGGTAAAAACCTATAAAGTTTTCAATTGATGTGTGCTTTCCTGTTAAAACATCTCCTGAAATTATTCTTAAACTTGAATCAACCAAATCATCTTTACATAAATTATTTATATTAGCGCCTAACCTTGAGCTAATATAACTAGGATTTTTGACACCTGGTCCAGCTAGATTTATGGTAGTTTTAAAGTCATAAATACCATAAGAGAAAGCTTTTCCAAGAATTACCAAATGCTGGGGTTTTATTGTCCAAATAATATCTTTGTTATTAATTGGATCAACATGATTGAGAATAACTCCTATATTACCTGATGGATGAGGACCTTCTACAAAGATTTTTTCTACAAATTCTAAATCATCAACAAAATCAAATTGAGAAGAATTTACGGCGACATAAATCTTACCATCTGTTAAGTGTTTAAGGTTTTTCAATCCTTCAGTGATGTATTTTTTTTCTCCTGACAAAGAAAAATTGAAATCTGTTCCAAGGGGAGCAGTATTGGCGAAGCTAACAATAATAGATTTAGGTTTTTCAGCAGGATTAGCTACCATATCAAATGGACGCATTTGAATAAAAGGAAATAAATTTTTATCTAAAAGAAAATTAATTACTTCTTCTCTAGAACTAAGATTTGTTGTTGAAGAAGTTTGTATTTTTTCTGATTCGTAATCTATGCGAGTAATAATATTTAATATTGCTCGTCTTTCTCCAAACTCAATTCTCTCAATTACTCCAGAAGCGAGTGATGGCCATTTTACTGATGGGTTATTTTTATCATAAAAAATTGGCTCTCCAATCCTAATTGACTGACCTTCTTCAATTAATAGTTTTGGTTTTATATAATTAAACTCTACTGGAGAAATAGAAACTGTTTCGGGAAATTTTTCGCTTATTGAATCAATTCTCGCTTTTCCAGCAATATTAATATCATGACCTTTTTTGATTTTAATCTTTTTCATTTAAAAATTGATTTTTTGCAACGAGAAGATAAGAAAAAAAGATTATCGAATTAAAGGAATTTTAAAATTATTTTTGAGATACTTTAGCTTTCCAGGAAAAATAATCCCCATCATAATTACTTATTGATTGCCACTCTTTAATTTTTTGAAAGATTCTTTCTGAAGTATCAGAATCAATATCTTTAATATCTTCAATTGTTAATTCGCTTACAGTTTTAGCACTAACTCTAGATGCTTTAATGTTTCCTTTACCAGTAATGGCATTTCCCATTCCATGAACAGATTCCAAATGGTTAAATTTTCCAGAATTTTGATCTACAATATCATAAACAGAACCACTCATTGGAACTCCTTTAATTGGTTCTGGTAAACTACCAATTGAACTGATGAAAGTGTTTCCTCGAACAACCATTTCAGAATCTTCAATTGTTTTTAATTGACCATTGATATTTCTGCTTTTTATAACCTTTAGACCAACTAGTAAATCGTTTTCTAAATTTATTCCACAAGGTTGAGTATTTTCTAAGACTTTAAATAAGAATTTTGAAGTAGTATTTTCAAGGATTTTTCTACGAGCCATCTTTCGTTTTTCAATCATATCTTCACTTAAATCATCTGGAATAGTGGTTAGAGGCATACTTTCAATGTCTCTTCTATAAATTAAAGTTGTTCCTTTTATCCCAAGATCTTCATAGGAAATACCATGTTCAGCTAAATAATCTGGAATTCCCTTATGCTCCATTTCTATAATATCAAAATTTTTAATCTTGGACTCAACTTTTTGTCTAACAAGTTCTAATTGAGATATCTTACAAACATCAATAGATGCTAATCCTCCGCCAATAACGATAACATTATCTTCAATTGAAACAGATGCTCCCTGATAACCATTCTCGTGATAATGATTAAACCAATAAACAAGAGGATTTTGATAATAAAAATTTTTGAAACTCTCAATTTCTTTCACTGGAAAACTTCTATCTTTCCAAGCACCGTTAGCAAAATATATACAACTCCAACCCATGTTCATTAATTCTTCTAAAGAAATGTCCGATCCAACCTTCATATTTGGGACAAAGCTTACTAGTTCATTAGAAAGAATTTCGTCAATCTTAAAATATTCGCTTATCCTTTGCTTTTCATGCCATCTAGGAAGTCCATCTTCGATCTTACCATAGGGCATTGAGTTTTGATCAATAATAACAGACTTAATTCCTTGTTCTGAGAGTTTTTGCGCAGCTGTCGAACCTGAAACTGCACCTCCAATAATTAATACTACTTTCATATTTTTTGTAATTTGTTAAATTTATCGCTAATGAAGTTACTAAATAAATTAATAATTACAATTATTCCCTTTCTTCCCAAATCTTTTGTTCGGTTAGTTGCTTCTCCATACATAGCTGGAATCACTAATGATGAAATGATAGATAGTGTTCTCAAACTCAACAATCAAGGATACGATGTTGCAATTGATATTCTGGGAGAACATGTTAAAACAGAAATTGAAGCTGAGAGGATTACAAATCATTATAAAGAAATTTATCAATTGATAAATCAAAATAATCTTTCAGCAAATATCTCAATCAAACTAACACATATTGGACAAGACTTGGGATACGATGTTGTTAAAAAAAATCTATTTGAGCTATTAAAAGCTGCGAAAGAAACAAATAATTTTCTTCGAATTGATATGGAAAATTCACCCTATACCAGTGAAACTATACAATTATATAAAGAATGTATTAAAATTTATGATAAAGTTGGGATAGTGCTTCAAGCTTATATGTTAAGATCAGAAAATGATTTAGAAATTTTATCCGACGAAAATTTTAATGTAAGAATTTGTAAAGGAATTTATGTTGAAGATGAATCAATTGTTTTGAAAGATTATCATAAAATAAGAAAAAACTATATTTCTCTAGTAAAAAAGGGATTAAAAAACAATTCTTACATTGCCATTGCTACACATGATGAAGAAATAATTAATCATCTTTCATCATGGATTTTTGAAAATAATATTCCAAAAAATCAATTTGAATTCCAATCATTGCATGGAGTCCCAATTGAAAAGAAACTTAAAGAGCTTCTGAATCATAATTTTAAAGTTAGGATATATCTTCCCTTTGGAGATAATTGGTATGATTATTCCATCAGGAGATTAAAAGAAAACCCTAAGATGGCTGGATACATTATAAAGAATTTATTTAAAAAAATTTTCCGAATTTAAATTTTCTATAAACGAAAAGAAATACTAGTCCAGCAACATTTGAAAACCATACTTTAGGGTTTGACCATGGAATTCCATCGAAATAGAAATTATTTATAGGCCAAAAGATCTTTGTTGGGAAATAGGCTTCTGAATGAAATGGAAAGTCTAATAAAATATGAAATGGCCAAGCAAGCATTGGGATAAAAAATTCTCTTTTGAAAAAAAATACTATTCCAATAAATAAAAAAGAAATAATGAAACTGTGTGTAAAATTATAAAAGAAAAATAGCCAATCTGGAAGAATACTTATTTCGGGCGGTTTACCGAAAGTAAAATCTCCTTCAAAAACCTTTAGAATAAAAAAAATTCCAAAAGAAAATAAATCAGGCATTGCGCCAAAGAAAAAAGCTAGATTTCCAAAGTTTTTATTGGAAAATAATCCTCTTCCCCATAATGCATGGCTTAAAGTATCCAAGACTAAATCCCCCTTTTACCCCATCCCATTTTTTCTCTAAGGGTTTCGTAATAGTCATAATCGTCAAAAGTTATAAACTTGAGATTATTTGAGGACTTGGCTATTGATAGAGTTTCATTCTTACTAAAATTAATTATCTGTTGTCCATCGCAAATTAGATTTAATGAATTTTCTGAGGAACCTTTGAAATCAAATTTAATTTTAACATCCGATGGAAGAACTAAAGGCCTTGAAGTCAAAGAATGAGGGGCAATAGGAGTAACAAGAATAGAAAAAACATCTGGCTGAACAATGGGACCTCCAGCTGACAAAGAGTATGCAGTAGATCCAGTGGGAGTACTAACGATAATACCATCCGATTTATACTGGCCAACCAGTTTATTATTCACACTAAATGATAGCGAGGTTATTCTATAGGAATTCTTATTTTGGATAACCAAATCATTTGTAGCAAAATATATTTTTTCAGAATCAGAAAGCTTGGCATTTAAAACTATTCTTTCTTCAATGCTATAATTGCCTTTTAACATATCATCTAGTTTTGCAATTATGTTAATTGGAGTAGTATTTGATAAAAATCCAAGACCTCCTAGATGAACACCAAGAACTGGGATAGATTTTTCTCTTAAATTTCGTACTGCAGAAATTAAAGTACCATCTCCACCTAAGCACAACAAAAAGTCAACGCTAGGAATTGATTCATCAGCCTGAAAATAACTAAAATTATATCCTTTAGTTACTTCACTAATTTTTTCAAATGAGCTTGGAAGAAAAGCTTCTAAATTATTTTTTTTTGCCCAATCGAGGATTGAAACAAGTAACAAAGAAGATTCTTTTTTATCTAAATTAGCCCAAATAGCAAATGTTTTGGGAGCTTTCATTTAAATTTATCTATTTTTTTTCTTATGTCTGTTAGCACGTAAACGTTTTTTACGTTTATGTGTGTTCATTTTTCTTTTTTTTCTCTTTTTACCGCAAGGCATTTATAACTCCGTTTAATAATCAATTAATTTTTCATTAACATTTGTTTTCATTTTTTTTGATGGCTTGAAAACAGGAACATAACGTTCAGGTAAATATATTGGATCACCTGACTTTGGGTTTCTTGCTTTCTTTGGCAATCTGTATTTAACTGAGAAAGTTCCAAATCCTCTTAACTCAATTTTATCATTTTTTTCAAGGGCTTTAATAATCAAATCAAAGGCATGGTTCAAAACAGTTTCTACTTCCACTTTAGATAATCCTGTTGAAGATGAAACAGCATCGACTATATCTTGCTTAATCATATATATTTATTCAATTTGTATTTATTTTTAATTTTTGACCAGGATAAATTATGGAAGAAGTTAATTTATTCCATTCATTTATTTGTTTTACAGAAACTTTATATTTTTCTGCAATTCTTATTAATGAATCTCCACTTTTTACTATATATTCAATAGATTGACTGGAGGAACTTTCAGTAATTCTATTTACAAATAACGTAAGTTTTTGCCCAGGATAAATGCTTGAGCTATTACCCATGTTATTCCATTTTCTAATTTCACTGGCTCTAGTTTTGTAATCTTCGGCAATATGCCCTAAGGTATCTCCACTCTTAACTACATATGTAATTTTGTCAGGATAATTTGAATAGATACCTCCTTTAATTGGAATTTTAAGCTTTTGTCCAATATAAACTTTATTAACATTTGTTATATTATTAATACTTTGTAAATCTGCAACTGAAACCCGATACTTGGAAGCGATTGAAATTAAATTTTCTCCCTTTCCAACTCTATGTTCTACTCTTTGAATGGCAAATTTTTCATCATCTGGAATAGAATTGAAGTTTTTTATAAATATATCTTTTTTCCCTATTGGAATTTTTAATTGATAAACTTTATTAGATGGAGTAGCAGGTTGTCTGAGCTCAGGATTTAACTTCTTAATAACTGATAATCTTGATTCAGCTGCCTTTGCTAAAATTGAGAGATCTGCACTTTTTTCAACTTCAACAATATCATAAGTTAATGGTTTGTTTCGAGGAATTTTAAAACCATATTTTTCAGGATTTTTCAAAATAATTGCTGAAGACATAAAATATGGGATATAGTTTTTTGTATCCTCAGGCAAAGAATATAATTGCCAAAAATCAGTAGTATCATGGAATTTGATTGCTCGATTAACTCGTCCTGGGCCAGAATTGTAGGCAGCTAAAACTAGAAACCAATCTCCAAATTCGTTGTATAAATCTGAGAAATATTTTACTGCTGCTTCTGTTGACTTTTCAGGATCTTGTCTTTCATCAACATACCAATCTCTTTGAAGTCCATATTGCTCTCCTGTTGAATACATAAATTGCCAAAAACCAACTGCCTTTGCTCTAGAAACAGCTCGAGGGTCGAATCCTGATTCAATCATTGAAACAACAATTAATTCTTCCGGTAAATTATTCTTCTGTAAAATTGGCAATATCATATCTCGATATTCTGCATATCTCCTGAGCCAAATGTTATATCCTTTCCTCCCTTTTCCCTGAAAGTATCTTATATATCTATCAACATCATTATTAATTACTAGAGGTATATGACCAGCTCTATCTTCAATAATTGTAAATTTTGTAGTACCCATTTCGACTGTTTCGTTATCATCGACATAATCAGCAATATCTTTTTTGATTATGTCAGCCGTTAGAAATTGAGTAGAACGATCTATCGTATTTAATCTATCTGTATAAATTTTTATAAAGTCAGTCTGGAATTTTTCAAATTCTATTTTATCAATTTCTTCTTTGACTCCAATTTGATCTACATCAGATAAAAGATCAAAAATTCGCTTGATATTATATACTACTTCAACCGTATCCAGATTTACATCTGCAATAATTGCATCAGATAAATATTGTTTTGCTTCATTCAAAATAGAAGTAATTCTATTCCCTGCTAGCAAAAAAGTTGTATCATCTGTATTCATAAAAGGTTTCTTGCTAGATTGAGACAAGCTATTTTGTCCAATTAAAAGATTAAAAAGGATTACTAAGTATATATATTTATGATAAAACATTGCGGGGAAAGTTATTTGAAAAGAAAAAGATAAGCAAGTTACGCTTTTTTTATTTGATTAATGTATTTTGAGGAACTGTAACCATAATGAAAAGATAATGTTTTGACTTCTCCCCCATTATTTTTTACAAAGTCAGACCCGACAATATTAGATTCACTGTAATCTCCACCCTTTACTAAGATATTTGGTTTGATTTTTTTGATAAGATTTAGAGGAGTATCTTCTTCAAATATAAAAACGAAATCGACTGCTTTTAATGACTCCAATATTATTTTTCTATCAGATTCAATATTTATAGGTCTATCTTTACCTTTAAGTTTTTTTATAGAGAAATCAGAGTTTATTCCTACGACTAAAATATCTCCAAGTTTTTTCGCATCATTCAAAAGCCTTATGTGCCCAACATGAAGAATGTCAAAACACCCATTAGTAAAAACAATTTTCTTGTTTGAAGATAGATTATAAAGTTGTTCAAAGTTGTTAGCTATATTTTTCAATGAGAGTTTGGATCCTAATTTTTATCTTGTCTGTTAAAAAATTTCTATCTTGATAATTAAATTTTTCTGTATTGATTTCCTCTCCAAAAATAACTTTTACTTTTTTAGTTTTCCACCAATTCCTTCCACCTATAATTGCTATTGGAATTATTGGCAAACCCGAATTTAAGCTAAAAACAGCTGCTCCTTTTTTAAAATGGATTAAATTTCCATTTTTTGAACGAGTTCCTTCAGGAAAGATAACTACAGATCTTGGTGTAGTCTTTAAATCATTTTCAAGAAGATTTATGCTTTTTTTTGCGCTATTAGAATTTGACCTATCAACATAGAAAAAACCCGCAAAATCTAAAATTGTCTTGAAAATAGGTATTTTACTTAGCTCTTTTTTGTAAAGAAATACAATGTATTGATCTATTGACTTGAACACAACAGGTATATCAATTAATGAAGAATGATTTGGACAAAAGACAAAATTTTTTGAAAGATCAAATGGTTTATCATAAATGACTTCTAACTTTACACCATAAATTTTTAATAAAAAAGACGCCCACCCTCTACCATAACGTTTAAAATTCTCTTTTTTACCAGTAACAATTATTTCAATAAGAGAAGAGAAACCAAATAAAAAGGTCCAAAGAAATAGATTTATTAAAATCCAACTTTTAACTAACAGTCTAATTTTGAAATTCCCATATACGGTTGAAGAGCGGCTGGGATATTGATTGAACCATCTTTATTTTGATGTGTTTCAAGTAATGCAGCAAAAATTCTTGGAATAGCAAGACCAGAACCATTCAAGGTATGAACAAACTCAACTTTTCCATCTTGACCTTTAAATCTTATATTACCTCTTCTTGCTTGAAAATCTTCAAAGTTACTACATGAAGAAACCTCTAACCAGCTCTCTTCTGTAGGAGCCCAAACCTCTAAATCATAACATTTGGCTGCGGCAAAACTTAAATCACCTGAACAAAGCTCAACTACTCGATACTCTAATTCTAGTAGCTCAAGTATTTTAGAAGCTTGGACTACAAGGTTTTCTAGCTCTTGATAAGAATTATTTGGTTCAACAAATTTTACTAATTCTACTTTACTAAATTGATGTACTCTTAACAAACCTCGAGTATCTTTTCCGTAAGAACCAGCTTCCCTTCTAAAACAAGCTGAATAACCCAGATAATATTTCGGAAGATCATTAATATCTAAGATTTCATCTCGATGAATATTTGTTATTGAAACTTCTGCAGTAGGGATAAGATACAAGTCATCTTTTTCAATATAATACATGTCTTCAGAAAACTTTGGCAGTTGACTGGTTGTAATAGCTGATGAAGGATTTACAAGAAAAGGAGTTAAATACTCTGTGTAATTATAATTTTTTAAATGATAATCAATCATGAAATTAATTAATGCTCTTTCTAATAGCGCTCCGCTTCCTTTCATAAGAGGAAATCCTCCTCCAGATATTTTAACTCCACCCTCAAAATCAACTAATGACAAGTCATTGCAGATTTGGACATGGTCTTTGAGATTAAAGTCAAATTTTTTTCGTTCTCCATGATTTCTAGTAACTACATTGTTATCTGCAGTTGTTCCAAAAGGAACAGAGTCGTGAGGAGGGTTAGGAATTAATAGCATTTTATCTCTTATTTTTTTAGATAAATTCTTTGATTGAGTCTCTAGGTCCTTAATATTTGATGATAAAGATTTCAAGCTGGTAAATAGTTTATCATCTACTCCTCCTTGAGATTTCATTCTACCTATTTCTTTAGAGATTTGGTTTTGTTCTGATTGAAGAACATTAAGTTCGCTTGTTAAAGATCTTAATTCTTGATCCATTTCGAGAATTTTAGATAATGATATTGTTTTATCTTTTCTTTTTAAAGAATTTTCAATGAGTTCAATATTATCTCTAATTTTTTTTATATCAATCATTTGTTATTTTCTTTGACATTAAAGTTCATTTCTGAAAAAATATTATTATTATTGTCGATTATAGAAATTGAATATAATCCTGTTTTTAAGCTACTAAATTTTGCAAAATAATAATTACCGACAGGGTTTAGAAACATTTTAGATTCTAAATACACTTTTTGTTCAACATTACTAATAATTGCTTTAAAAACTTTATTATTTTCATTTCGGATATTGGAATATCCATATAAAATTAAATCATCATCTTTGAAATAGTCAGATTTCGAGGAATAAAAACTAAAAACTAGTTTATCTTTTTTTAACGTCCAGTCTATTGCATTCTTAATGCTTTCATTATCATAATTAAAAAATTGTGAAGGAAATTGATTATAAAAAAACGCTGAACGAAAATCTTGATTCTCATATATTTTAAAGTTCTTTAAAATCGATTCATTTTCTTTCATACCAAATAAAGGCAATAATTTTCTAATGTATTTTTCTTGGTCGTTTTTAGATACTAAAATAAGTGAAGATTGGTCTTCAATTAATTTTTTAAGAAAGATTTCAAACCATTTTTTAGGAATTTCTTTTAAAGGAAAATAATCTAGAATAACTAAATTATATTTTGTTTTCCAAAAGTTATCTAAATCAATAAAATCTTCATAGGGCAATACAAAATAGTGATCTAAATCTTTTTGAAATTCTTCTTTAATAGCTTTAGTAGATAAACTAAGTTGACCACTAATTAAAGCTATTTTTTTTGAATTAATTTTTAAATTTCTTTCAACAAGTATCCGATTATCATTGATGTTATTCTCTTCTTTAAGGCTTGAAAAAATGATTTGGATATTTTTCTCAGGAAGAAATTCTTCACTAATAAGATATCTTTTAAAGTAATCAACTTTTTTACTTTCTAAAGTAATTGATTCATTTAATACCAATTGATTATCTGATAATATAGAAAGCATAGAAACATCATTTAGATTATAATTACTAAAATTGATATCTAAAAAAAATCCCTCCCCAAGTGAATTCGGGTAAATTATAACATTATCTATTTTTAAATTAAATCCATCAGATAGTTCATTTTCATGTTGAAATGAATCTTCATTGAAAACTAATTTTTCAGAAATTATTTCGGTCTTAGGATTAGATGCATTATTATTGCAACCAAATAGAAGTATTAAAAAAAATAAACTTTTAAAACGAAATATCATTAAATAAAATTACATTTTAGAAAAAACATTTATGTCATAATTGTTTTTTCTCTTTTTAGAATTTTTATATTTTAACTCACCCAAAAAGGCTATCATATCTGCATTGTCAGTACAATATTTCATTGAAGGAAAATAAAAATTTTTGCTTGAAGATTCTAATTTTTGTCTCAAACGTGAATTAGCAGCAACGCCTCCACATAAAACTCCAGTATTTATCTCATAGTAATTTAATGCCTTATCAAACTTAGAAATTAATGAGTCTATAATTGCTTCTTGATAACTTGAACACACATCATTTAAGTCATAATTACGATTCTTTCTTATATAATTTAAAAGAGATGTCTTCAAACCGCTAAAACTCAAATCGAAAGTATCAGATTGAATCATTGGTCTAGGAAAATTTATTTCAAGAGGATTTCCTTGTTTCGAAATCTTATCTATTTCTGGTCCACCTGGGTATGGTAAACCTAATAATTTAGCGCCTTTATCAAAAGCCTCACCACATGCGTCATCTAATGTTTGACCTATTAATTCATAATCAAAAAGTTTTTTAACTAACCAAAGTTGAGTATGCCCACCAGAAATTAAAAAATTAATATGTGGTATTTTCAAAGATGGGTAATCAATGAAAATGGAATTCAAGTGAGCTTCAAGGTGATTAACTGGTACAATAGGTATCCCGAGCCCTTGAGCTAAACCTTTTGCGAAAGAAACTCCAGATAATAATGAGCCCATCAATCCTGGTCCATTCGTTACAGCAATTGCGTCAATATCTTTTAATTCTAAACTAGACCTGGAAAGGACTAAATCAGTTATTTCTGATAAATACTTTTCATGTTCTCTGGAAGCAAGTTCAGGTACTACACCACCATATTGATTATGAATGAGTTGAGTTTTGGTATGACTTTCGATGACTTGAGAATTCTGACATATAGCTACTCCAGTCTCATCACATGATGTTTCTATTCCTAAAACAATCAATTTATTTCTTTGATTACTAAAATCTCTAAATTATTTGGAGATAAATTTTTCCATTCAATTAACGATTTAGGAATAATTATCTCAGGAGAATAAAATTGCTTATCAGCTTTCCAATCTTTTTCAAAATCTATAATTACTTGAATATCACTAGGAAGAATTCTTGTAATCTGATTTAAGCCACCTACAATTGTTAATGATACAGTAGATGGGTTCACAAAAACGTTAACATCAGTAGGCTTATTTTTTAGTTGAACAGGTATACCAGAAACGATGGTTTCACTAATAGGCTGAATATCAAATTTATAATTTACTCTTTTAGGAGAAAAATCTACAAGTTTATCAGGAGAAGATAATTGAATTTCCCCAACAAATTCACGATCTAAATTGTCGATTGTGTCTTGAAAAGTTTCTATATGAGAAATTAGGTTAACAACTTCTTCCGGTCCTCCCATACTAACACTATCAGGGTTAAACTGAATTTCTCCAACAATAATATTCCCAGGTATTATAATTGGAATAATATTCGATTTAATTGGGATTTTTTTAACTAAATAACGATCTAAATTAATTTCAATCTGTCTTGGAGAAATTACTTCAACAAATTCTAAAGAAAGGGATTGGGGTAGAACAATTTTTTCAGGATTTTGCTTATAATATGAATTCAGTTCAAAATTATATTCATCTGAAATGCTACTTAAATCTATGACAGCTTTAAAATCATCATAAAAGTTTTTAAATAAACTGAGCCAAATAAAGGATCTTCCTGAACCTTTTAAAGTGACAATAATACTTTCAGGAACTTCTTCTTTGTATGTTTTTTGTTCTTGAAGATTTCTTGCTTCTAATGGAATTCTAAGATTAACACTGTAGTTATCTTCGCTTTTGATAAAAAACCAAAAAACAAATGCAATTAAAAAAGCTGTAACTAGTCGTTTAATTGATAATGAATTAATCATTTTTGATGTTATTAAACATCAAAATAATATTTTTCCCTTTCTCATTAACTTCATCAACAGTTAATTGTATATCAGATCCAGGCTTTAGTTCGGGAAGAATATTTTTTTTGACATCTTTTGAAACTTTGTTCATAGGTACTATTCCTTGAATATCTCCCTCTAATTTAAACTTAACAAGATTATCCTCCAAACTTTCAAACTTTGCTTCTATAGTACTTCCAACTTGAAAATTGTTAGAAATCTCTACCCAAGGATTCTCATTTAAATCTTTAATACTGAGAAGTATTTTTCTTTCTTTAGAAGAAATATCAGTAATTATAAATTCTACTTCTTCTCCTTCATTAATTAATTCTCTCGGATGAGCAGGATTAACTTTCCAATCTAAATCAACAATTCTTACAAAACCTTCAAATGTATCATCAAGCTCAATAAAAGCACCAAATTTTGTTATTTTACTAACTAAACCTTTTCCTTTATCTCCAATTTTAAATTTGCCATCAATCTCTAACCAAGGATCTGAAGTAAGTTGTTTAATTCCTAAACTTATCTTTTGATCACTTGGTTCTACAGATAAAACTTTAGCTTGAATCTTATCTCCAACTTTGTAAGAATCTTGAAGATTTTGAATATTTTTAACCCAAGAAATTTCAGAAATATGAACTAAGCCCTCAATTCCTTTTTCAATCTCAACAAAAATACCATAATTCATTACACTAACAATTTTTCCATCAATAGTATCATCAACTTTGTATTTCTCTGGTATAGATTCCCATGGATTTTCTATAAGTTGTTTTATTCCCAGTGAAATTCTTGAAGTTTTTTGATCATAATCTACTACTTGGACATTTATTTTATCACCAATTGACACTATTTCAGAGGGGTGATTGATTCTGCCCCAAGAAAAATCAGTAATATGTACTAAACCATCTACACCACCGAGATCTATAAATGCTCCAAAATCTGTGATATTTTTTACTACACCTTCTAATTTTGAGCCAATCTCAATATTTTCCATTAATTCTTGTCTTTTTTCATTTAAAGATTCTTCAAGAATTGCTTTTCTGGAAACAACTAGGTTTTTTCTTAATTCATCAACTTTTACAATTAAAAAATCAAATTCTTTACCAATCAAATCATCAAAATTTTTAATTGGCTGAACATCGGCTTGAGATCCAGGTAAAAAAGCTTGAATAACACCTAGATCGACAACTAATCCTCCTTTTACTCTTTTTAAAATCTTACCTTTTATAGTGATTTCATCTTGAGCAACCTGAATTAATTCTTCCCATCTTTTAATAAAATCAGCTTTGTATTTAGATAAGCTAATATTTCCTTCGTTATCCTCAAATTTGTCAAGAAAAACTTCAATATCTGAACCAATTTCAGGAAGGTCCTGATTTTCAAACTCCGATCTTGAAATTAAACCTTCAGACTTGAATCCAATATCAACCATTACATCTGAGTCACTTATCCCGATTACACGAGCATTAATTATTTGATTTTCAGTAATATCGCTAAAAGTACTTCTATATTCTTCTAAATTTGTAGCTTTTTCTTCGGAAACTTGATCATCATTTATATCAATTACCTTAACTCCGCTAAATAAATCTTTGCTTAAATAATTTTTAATTTTAGATAAAACGCTTTGAGTTTTTACCTCTTCATTAGTTTCTGTAATATTAGAATCTATCAATTCATTTTTGTTTTCTAGTTTATCATTCATTTCTTTTCTCTATCTCTTGGAAAATAATACTGACTTGTTCATCAATAGAACAATTAGTTGTATCTATTTCAAAAGCATCTTCAGCTTTTTTGAGAGGAGATATTTTACGATTAGAATCATAATTATCTCTAGTCAGTAAATCTTCTTTTATTTGGTTAACGTTAATATTTTCATTCATCTTATTAAATTCTTTTAACCTTCTCAAAGCTCGCACTTCATATTCTGCAGTTAAAAAAAATTTAAATTTTGCATCAGGAAATACCACTGTTCCAATATCTCTACCTTCAACAACAACATTGCCTTTTGTAGCAACAGATCTTTGGATCTTAACCATGCTTTTTCTTACATCGTCTATTGCACTAACCTGACTGACAAAATTAGTTACATCTACTTTTCGAATTTCTTGCGAAATATCTTTTTTAAATAGATAGATTTTCATTGGGTTCTGAATTTTAAACTCAACATTATTTTCAAAGAGAATAATATTTTTGTTTACATCTTTTCTATCATTTAAATCAACATTTCTTTGTAGAAACAAGTAAGTCATAGATCTATACATAGCACCAGTATCTAAATACATGAAACCAAGCTTATCTGCTAATATTTTAGCAGTCGTAGTTTTACCTACTCCAGCTGGTCCATCAATTGCTACTACCATAAATGCTCGAGAAGTTAATTTTTCTTTAAGATAATGACAAGCTTAATAACCCTAATAAAAAACTAAGCTTTTAAAAGGTTTTTGATATCGGAATCTTTCAAAATTTCCCAGTTCCCTTCTTTCAAGTCACCTAAGTGTAAATTTTTAATTCTCACTCTTTTTAATGAAATTAATTTCAAATCTGAAAACTTAAAGATTCTTCTTATTTCATTTTTTTTACCTTCTGTCAAAACAAGGTTTACTAATATATTTTTATGATTTTTTCTTTGAGAAATAATTTTTGCTCTGCCTCTTTCGCCACTCCCAATAAAAATTCCTTTTTTAATCCTTTGAATAATTTTTTCAGAAATATATTCATCAGTAAGTACTTCATATTCCTTTTCTATTTTATTTCTTGGATGAGTTAAAAAATTATTCAATTGTCCATCGGATGTAAGAATTATTAAACCAACAGTATCTTTGTCTAGTCTACCAACGTAGTCTAATTTTGATTTGCTCTTAGGAATTAAATTATAAATAGTCTTACGATTTAATTCATCTGATTTTGAACAAATATATCCTTTTGGCTTATGGAGAATAATTGTCTCAAAAGAAGAAGGAATTTTGATTATTCTATCTTCAAGTCTAACAATAGAATTATTGACATCTATTTCTTCAAATGGATTTAAAACAAGAAAATTATTAACAGTTACTAAAGCATTTTTAATGGCATCTATAGATTTTCTTCTTGAAATGACACCTGAAAGGCTTAGAAATTTATGAAGTTTCATTTTTAGTTATCAAGGTCATTAATTTCACTCATTTTTGGCATTTCAGAAATATCTTTTAATCCAAAATGATTCAAATACTCTTCAGAGGTATGATAGAGCAATGATTTTCCAATAGAGTCCTCTCTTCCTTGAATTTTAATTAAATTTTTTAAAAGTAAATTTTTAATTAACCCCTTACAATCAACACCTCTAATTTCCTCAATTTCCTGTCTAGAAATAGGCTGTTTATAGGCGATTATAGCGAGAACTTCAAGGCTAGCCTTAGATAATGTTAGTTTTTTTAATGGATATATTTTTGATATAAATGGTTCATATTCTTCTTTTGTTGCGAAAACGTACCCTTCAGACACAGCTTTAATGTGGTAGGAAAAATCAGTGTAACGTTTATTGAGAAGCACAACAATTTTATCTAAATTTGGAACTTCAGATTGCCCTTCATAAACAACGTTCAAATCTTCTTGCTTTAAAGGTTGACTTGATAAAAAAATGAGGGATTCAATAATATTCAGATTTTTACTTTTCATTTAAATTAAACTTAGTTCAATATCATCAAAATTTTTTTTCTGATCGCAACAAATGATTCCATCCCTCAACATATCTAAGATTGCTAAAAATGTAACTACTATTTCTAGTTTTGATTTTAAGGTTTTTAATACAGATTTAAGAGATACTTTTTTACCTTTCCTAAAAAAAGAGTGAATTAATTTCTTTTGATTATCGACAGAAACTTTTTCTCTAGAAATTTTTAAGATATCCTCTTGGGGTAATGATTTAATTAACGAATGAAATATTTTTGATAAGTCATACAAAGATATTCCTTCAAGATAATTATCTGTTTTCTTCGAACGAAACAATTCACTGTCCTTTGAGGTTCTCATAAATGTATTGCGATTTTTCAAATGAATCGACTCCAAGTCTCTTGCTATATTTTTAAAATTTTTGTATTGAATGATTTGTTCAACAAGAGAAAGTCGCGGATCTTCTATATCAATTTCATCAATGTTTCTTTTCGGTAGCAACATTTGAGTTTTGATTCTTAATAAGAGAGAAGCCATGAATAAAAATTCTCCAGCTATAGAAACGTCCAACTTTTTGGCGTCTTGAATAACCTGGAGGTATTCATTAGTAATTTTGGTTATAGGTATATCATAAATATCAATTTTATCTCTTTTAATAAAATATAAAAGTAAATCAATTGGACCTTCGAAATTCTCGATTTGAATTTTAAACACTTATATTAGACCGGTAGCAAATTTCACTTTATCAAGAACTTCTCGAGCTATTTCTTGAGCTCTATTCTTTCCTATTTTTTTTAAATCCTCTATATCATCAGGCTTAGAAAGTAAATCAGTTTTAATTTTTCTGAATTCAGAAAAATATTCCAAAATAATTTCATATAACTCTTGCTTAACTTCCATGTACTTTAAACCTGGAGTCTCATATCTATTTTTAAGCTCATTAATTTCATCACCATTCAAAAAAAGTGAATAGATTTTAAATAAAGGGGAATTAATATTTTTTTTCTCATTTAGTCCAGCTGAATCAGTTACAATATTATAAACTTGTTCTTTAATAATTTCTTCTTTATCAAAAATTGAAATGATATTATTGTAAGATTTGCTCATTTTCTGATTGTCAATACCCGGAACTAAACTTTTATTCTTGTCAATTAGTGCTTCTGGAAGAGTTAATACTTCTCCAAAATTATTATTAAATTTCAAAGCTATATCTCTTGTCATTTCAATGTGCTGCTTTTGATCTTCTCCAACTGGAATAATTTCAGCATTAAAACTCAAAATATCTGAGGCCATTAAAATAGGATACGAGAACAATCCCATCATCGGCTTAAAACCTTTTGAGATTTTATCTTTATAGGCAGTAGATCTTTGCATTAATCCTACGCTAGAAAAATTTGACAAAATCCAACTAAGTTCAGTTACTTCAGGAACATCAGATTGAATCCAAATAGTAGATTTATTGGGATCAATCCCCAATGAAATAAGATTGATAAATAAATCATCAGTAAAATCTCTTAAACTATCTTTATCATTAATAGTTGTTAACGAGTGATAATTTGCAACAAAACAAAACAATTCAGAATTATCTTGAAAATCTTTCATTTTTTCAATCATTCCAAAATAATTTCCAAGATGTAGTAATCCTGATGGTTGAATACCGCTTAATACTCTTTTATTTTTTAAATCCATTTTGAATATAAACTTATATTAAAATAAAAACTGTTTCCAGTCACTATTATTTGAATTTATGAATTGATTAAAATAGAGAAGACTATTAGGTTTTTTTACATCCTTAATTAAAGGCATTTTTGCCTCTTTAGGAGTTCTATTGCCTTTCCGGATATTACAAGAAGAACATGCTACAACCAGATTCGTCCAACTATTTTCTCCCCCTTTACCTTTTGGAATAATATGATCGATAGTTAGAGAAGATTTTGTACATCCACAGTACTGACAACTAGCATTGTCTCTTAACAATAAATTTTTTCTATTTAAAACCATATCTTTCAAATTAAACTTTACATATTTATTCAATCTTACAATGCTAGGAATTTTTATTTTTACTGATGGAGAATGTATTTCTGTAGAATATTCTGATATAACCGTCACTTTTTCTAAATAATAAAGACATATTGCTCTTTTTGGAGAACAAATACCTAGCGGCAAATAACTTGCATTAAGAATCAATGTTAGACAATTTTCTAAAGAATTTTGGGTCATTTTTTTGTAGTTATTGAATTCAATTCTCTTTTCTCTTTGAGATTTAAATCAAAGAATATAATATCCATCATCAATTTACCATCAAAATGAAATACATAAAAATATTAGTATCTATAATAGCAATATTTAATTCTTTATTATCAAAAGAATTGAGAGGAATTGTAACTAATCAGCACGATCTTCCTATTGATTATGCTATAATAATAGATAATGATTCAAAAGAATGGACATTATCAGATGAGAACGGTGAATTTTTAATCAACTTTTCTGGAGAATCAATTACAGTTACCAGGCTTGGCTATAAACCCAAGACTTTTATCCCAGTCGGTAGTTTTCATTCTCTCAAACTTATCTCGAATGATATAGAGCTAGATCCAGTAAATGTTTTCCCTGT
>Ga0255768_10000168_pt1 | contig 67154 bp, 60 predicted proteins | sample 071ome_33_FD_179983 | JGI IMG/M metagenome (GOLD analysis project Ga0255768, IMG submission 179983) | Coastal salt marsh microbial communities from the Groves Creek Marsh, Skidaway Island, Georgia - 071412AT metaG (version 2) | ecosystem: Environmental > Aquatic > Marine > Intertidal zone >... | reverse complement strand
GGCCCGGCGGAGCGTTGGATCGGTTGTGCCGTGTGGTTCCCGGAGGCCTTCACAGACGTCGATTGCGGGCGGCCGGACACGTCCAGGCGCACGAAGACGCCAGGCTAGCGGCGCAACAGCCGCAAACCAACGGCCGCATAGCGCGAAATCGCAATGCGAGTAAGGTGCGAATCCATGGCCGACGATGGCGACCTCAAACCAACGGAGGAGCCCGAAGAGGCAGTCGCCGTTACGCCCAGCGACAGCAAGGTGCCTCGCTGGGTGATCAAGGCGATCACCCTGTTCTGGCTTGGCTGGGCTGTCACCTACATCGGCACGGGCATGCTGCGGAACCTTCGCGGCTTCTTGATCATCGTGTTGATCAGCCTGTTCCTCGGCTTCGCCATCGAACCCGCCGTCAACAAGCTCGAACGGTGGGGCGTTCGCCGTGGCCTCGGCGTCTGGATCATGTACCTCCTGATCTTGGTCGGCATCGTCGGGTTCTCGGCTGCGATCGGCACCACGTTGGCGACCCAGATCAACAACTTCATCGACGAGGCACCCCGCTATGTGGAGGACGCGGAGTCGTGGCTGCGTGACAATGTCGACGAAGACATCGACCTCTCGCGCGTCACGGAGGAGTTCGTCGACGGCGGTGGTGCTGCGGATCTGGCCAACCGCTTCGCCGACGACGTGGTGAATCTCGGCACGACCGTCGTCAACGTGCTGTTCCAGACCTTCACCGTGCTGCTGTTCTCCTTCTACATCGTTGCCGAAGGTCCGAAGCTCCGTCGCACGGTGTGTTCGTTTCTTCCTCCGGCCCGCCAGCGCGCCGTGCTGAGCGTGTGGGATCTTGCCATCGAGAAGACCGGTGGCTACATCTTCTCCCGGGGCGTGTTGGCGGTGCTGTCGGCGGTCGCGCACTGGATCGCCTTCGAAATCTTGAACGTGCCGTTCTCGGTGCCGCTCGCCCTCTGGGTCGGCATCATGAGCCAGTTCATCCCGGTGGTGGGCACCTACATCGCCGGTGCTCTGCCGATCCTGATCACCGTGATCGACTCGCCGCGGACCGGCGTGTTCGTCCTTCTCGTGGTCGTTGCCTACCAGCAGGTCGAGAACTATCTCTTCGCGCCGAAGGTCACAGCCCAGACGATGGAGATCCATGTCGCCGTGGCCTACGGCTCCGTGCTGGTCGGCTCGGCGTTGCTCGGTGTGGTCGGGGCGTTGCTGGCTCTGCCGTTCGCCGCCACGATGCAGGCGTTCATCTCCGGCTACCGACAGCACTTCGAGGTGGAAGAGGACGCCCTCAACGAGAGCGCCACGCGGCGTGGGCGGCGCATCACTTGATCTGGTGACACGGGCCTAGGCGGGGGCGGTGGCGCCGTCGGCGAGTTGACGGCACCGCTCCCGGTCGACCTGCAGGTTGGTGACGAACACGGCGGCTTCGGTGCGACTCCTCATGTTGAGCTTCCGCAGCAGGTTCGAGACATAGTTCTTCACGGTCTTCTCGGCGAGATCCATACGTGCCGCGATCTGGGGGTTGGTGAGGCCCTCGGCCAGGTGGCCGAGCAGTCGCCGTTCCTGTGGGGTCAAGCCCGGCAGTTCCCAGGAATCGCCGGCATCAAGCCTGCCTGCGTTGAGGTGGTCAGTCGGTCGATCGGAGCGGATCGGGTTGGGCGATGAGCTGCCGGTGGCAACGAACCGGATCATGCGTCTCAGCTCGTGGCTGGTGATGTGCCTAAGCAGGATGCCGGCGGCGTCAGCCCGGATGGCCGACAAGAGCATGGTGTCGCTGCCGCGGGTGTCGAGGATGAGACACGCCACGCCGGGGGCGCGTTCTGTTGTGCGTCGGCAGACGTCGAGACGATCGCTGTCGGAAAGCAGCAGGTCGGCGATCACGACATCGGGCCGGGTGGCCTCAATCCGGTGAAGGCCGTCGACGGCGGAATGAGCCTCGCCGACGACCTCCATGTCGTCCTCGCGCCCGAGCACGGCCCGCAGGCCTTCACGCACCAGTTCATGGCCGCTGAGAAGAAACACCCGAATCGTCATCGTGACGTGTCCTTTCCTGTACGGAGTTCACCTCCGCACCATCTGAGGACCCCTTCGGCACGCTCGGCCCACCTCTTCAACGAGCGCCGTCGGAAGTCACCCCACTAGGGGACGGTGGCCACCCGCACGGGATGACCATCGTCCCGGTGGCGGGTTCAGGAGTCGGCGTCGGCCTCGTGGAGCGGGGCGAAGAACGCCCGATTCGCCTCAAGGAGATCGAACACCGTCTTGTCGGTCGGCGGCAGTTCGGCGTCGCTCGTCGTCACGGGTTCAATGCGGTCGCCCCAGACCATGACGTTGGAACCCCAGGTGAGACCGCCGCCGAAGGCGGTGAACAAGACGGTGGCACCGGGCTGCACTCGCCCATCGCTGACTGCGTCGTTGAGCGCCATCGGTACCGACGCAGCCGAGGTGTTGCCATGGTCGGCGATGTTGAGGACGACCTTCTCCATCGGCACGCCGAGTCGGTTACACGTCGCCTCGATGATCCGGAGGTTGGCCTGGTGCGGCACGACCAGGTCGACATCGTCGACGCTGAGACCCGCCTGATCGAGGGTTCGACGCACCGAGCCCTCCATGCCGCGCACGGCATGTTTGAAGACCGTCTGGCCCTCGAAATGGAGCCGGTCGATGGCCGGATCGCGGGGGCGGTCGAGTTGGCCTCGGCTTCCGAGCGTGGGGGACACCATCGCCTCGCCGGCCTTGCCGTCAGCACCGAGATCGTTGGCGAGCACGCCCGAGTCGTCGGTGCGCGCTTCATAGATCACCGCACCGGCACCGTCGCCGAAGAGGATGCAGTGGTTTCGGTCGTGGTAGTCCATCAGGAAGTGCAGTTTCTCGGCCCCGATCACCAGGGCGCGCTGGGCGGTACCGGCTTCGATCATCGATGCGGCGACTGCCGTCGAGTACACGAAACCGCTGCACGCTGCGTTCAGGTCGAACGCCGCCGCATTGGCCGCACCGAGTCGCTCCTGCAGGAGGCAGGCGTTGCTCGGAAGGGTGATCTCCGGTGTGACGGTGGCGAGCACGAGCAGATCGATATCGGTCGGCTCAAGACCGGCCGCTGCCAGCGCCCGTTTGGCGGCGACTTCGGCGAGGTCGGTGACCTCGACATGGCTGATGCGGCGCTCGCGCATTCCGGTGCGTTCGACGATCCACTGATCGCTCGTGTCGACCATCTGCTCGAGATCGGCGTTGGTCAGCTTCACCGGCGGCACACACTTGCCCCAGCCGGTGATGGTGGCGCGGGTCTTCGTCATCGTTGCTCTCCCCCAAGAGACCGTTGCCTGTGAGTGTACGAAACGGCAGCGCACGGGTCGATCGGCGAATCCTGACAAAAACGTCGCAGCCCGATCGCAAAAGTGTCCACGGCGACGAGGACGTTCATCTGGACCGTCGAATGGCAGCCAACCAGGCAGCCCGAACAAGGAACCCAGAACCATGAACAACCACACACCGTCGGCGAGCGAGGGTGACACTGCCCAGCGCTCGGCGCAACTGTGCAAAGATCCCCACAAGGTCAGTCAGCAACGAAAGGGCCGCACCATGACCATCATCATCACCAAGACCAAACTGGCGTTGGGAATCCTCGCCATGGTCCTTGTCGGAGCCACTGTCGTGGCAGCCAGCGACGGCGTCTTCACCGACAACCCATCAGGCACCTACTACCACGACCCGGTTGAATGGGCCTACGACAACGGCATCACGACCGGCACGTCGGCCACAACGTTCTCACCCATGGACCCGGTCACACGAGGCCAGAACGTGACGTTCGCCTACCGCTACGACCAGAACATCGTCCAGCCAGCCCTCGAGGATTTGGAAGAGGCGATCGCCAACGCACCCGATGTCTACTTCGTCGAGGTCGATGCCGATGGCACGAAGACGCGCGGCTCGTTCGGCACCTCGGTTTCGCATGATGTAGGCGATACCGGTGCGTACACAGTCACTTTCCCCGTCGATGACGTCCACGACTGCACGTGGAGTGCCTCGCTTGCGCAGAAGTCAGACAGCGCGTTCGGCTTCGACACCGCAGGGGGCGAGATCTACCTTCAGAGCCGAATCCCCTTCCTTGCTGGCCGTGACGTTGACAGCATCTACGTCGACACAGCGGACTCGGACGGCGTTTCTGCTAACAGGGCATTCATGGTTCAGATCACCTGTGGCCTGCCGGTTGGCTTCTACTTCCCGCCAATCGACCCGGGCTTCCCGGTCATCGAGCTCCCGTAACCTCGCAGCTCGACCTGCACCGAAAACGCAAAGAGCCCCGGGCCGAGGCCCGGGGCTCTTTGCGTTTTGATCGCAGCGGGCGGCTAGGCCTGCTGGATCTTGATCTCGATATCGACGCCGGCAGGCAGATCGAGCCGCTGAAGAGAGTCCATCGTCTTGGGCGAAGGATCCAGGATGACTGTGAAGCGATGCTTCTCGTCGCCAGCAAGATCGGACCCGACAGTTCGGCCTGCGTGCGCTTCACCGTCCCGACGCTCTCCACCGCTCGGCGCAATTGTGCAACGATCCTCGTGAGGTCACTCAGCAACGAAAGGGCCGCACCATGACCGTCATCATCACCAAGACCAAACTGGCGTTGGGAATCCTCGCCATGGTCCTTGTCGGAGCCACTGTCGTGGCAGCCAGCGACGGCGTCTTCACCGACAACCCATCAGGCACCTACTACCACGACCCGGTTGAATGGGCCTACGACAACGGCATCACGACCGGCACGTCGGCCACAACGTTCTCACCCATGGACCCGGTCACACGAGGCCAGAACGTGACGTTCGCCTACCGCTACGACACCAACGTCGTGCAACCGGCGCTCGAAGCGCTCCAGACGGTGGTCGGCGTTGCCACCGTGAAGGCGGACGGTTCCGTAGTAGCGGCGCGCTCGTCCGGCGTTACCGACACGAACGTCAGCCTCGACTCCACCTCCGCCTTCTGCTTCGAGGGGCTGGACTTCACCTTCACGTCGGTGCAGGTTTCGCCCCTCTACGAGGGCGACGAGAGGACTCACTCCATGGAGGTCGGTTACGCGGACACGACCGGTTTCGGTCTGGACGACTGCGACAGCACCGATGCCGTGCTCGAAATCGCCACCCTGATCGACGGCAGCTGGGCGCCGGCAGCGTTCACCGTGACGTTCTTCGGCTAGGCCCGACGACCTCCGTCGTAAACGAGCAAGAGCCCCGGGCCGAGGCCCGGGGCTCTTTGCGTTCTGATCGCAGCAGACGGCTAGGCCTGCTGAATCTTGATCTCGATATCGACGCCGGCAGGTAGATCAAGCCGCTGCAGCGAGTCCACCGTCTTGGGCGAAGGATCCAGGATGTCAAGCAAGCGCTTATGGATGCGCATCTCGAAATGCTCCCGAGAATCCTTGTCCTTGAACGGACCCTTGATGACCGTGAAGCGATGCTTCTCGGTCGGCAGCGGGATCGGACCCGACAGTTCGGCCTGCGTGCGCTTCACCGTCTCGACGATCTTCTTCGTCGACTGGTCGATGACCTCGTGGTCGTAGGCCTTCAGCCGAATGCGGATCTTCTGTCCTGCAGCCATCAGATACTCACTTGAGGATCTTGGTCACCGAACCGGCGCCCACGGTGCGGCCACCCTCACGGATGGCGAAACGCAGACCCTCGTCCATGGCGATCGGGTTGATCAGCTCGACGTGCATCTCGGTGTTATCGCCGGGCATGCACATCTCGGTGCCCTCGGGGAGGGTGATGGTGCCGGTGATGTCCGTGGTGCGGAAGTAGAACTGCGGGCGGTAGTTCGTGAAGAACGGCTTGTGGCGGCCGCCCTCTTCCTTGGAGAGGACGTACACCTGGGCCTCGAACTCGGTGTGCGGGGTGATGCTGCCGGGAGCGGCGAGCACCTGACCACGCTGGACCTCGTCCTTGTCGACGCCACGAAGGAGAGCGCCGATGTTGTCGCCGGCCTGACCCTCGTCGAGGAGCTTGCGGAACATCTCGACACCGGTGCAGGTGGTCTTCGAGGTGTCCTTGATGCCGACGATCTCGATCTCGTCGCCGGTGTGGATGGCCCCCTGCTCGACCTTGCCGGTCACCACGGTGCCACGGCCGGTGATCGAGAAGACGTCCTCGATCGGCATGAGGAAGGGCTTGTCGAGGTCGCGCTCGGGGGTCGGGACGTACTCGTCGACCTCCGCCATGAGTTCCATGATCTTGCCGGCGAAGTCGGCATCGCCCTCGAGGGCCTTGAGCGCCGAGACGTGCACGACCGGGGTGTCGTCACCCGGGAAGTCGTACTCGTTGAGGAGCTCACGCACCTCCATCTCGACGAGCTCGAGAAGCTCCTCGTCGTCGACCATGTCGACCTTGTTGAGCGCAACGACGATCTTCGGCACGCCGACCTGACGGGCGAGCAGCACGTGCTCACGGGTCTGGGGCATCGGGCCGTCAGCGGCGGACACCACGAGGATGGCGCCGTCGACCTGGGCCGCACCGGTGATCATGTTCTTGATGTAGTCAGCGTGACCGGGCATATCGACGTGGGCATAGTGACGGCTTTCCGTCTCGTACTCCACGTGCGACACGTTGATGGTGATGCCGCGCTCGCGCTCTTCGGGCGCGTTGTCGATGTTCTCGAACTCCGTGAACGACGAACCCTCAACATTGTCGGCGAGCACCTTGGTGATCGCAGCGGTGAGCGTGGTCTTGCCGTGGTCGATGTGGCCCATCGTCCCCACGTTGACGTGGGGCTTGGTCCGCTCGAACGTCTCCTTGGCCATGACGTATTTCCTTGTCTTTGTCTTCGTGAATTGGGGTTAGGAGACGATCACTCGCCGCGGACGCGGGCGACGATCTCTTCCTGGACGTTTGCAGGCGTGGGCTGGTACGAATCGAACTGCATCGTGTACGTAGCCCGCCCCTGCGTGCGTGAACGCAGATCCGTACTGTATCCGAACATCTCGGAGAGCGGCACGAGTGCGTTCACGACCTGGTTCTGGCCGCGCTGCTCGGTGCCCTGCACCTGCCCGCGACGAGAGTTCATATCGCCGACGACGTCACCGAGGTAATCGTCGGGGGTGACGACCTCAACGGCCATCATCGGCTCAAGCAGCGTGGGCTTGCAGCGAGGGGCGACCTCACGGAACCACGCGTTGCCTGCGATCTTGAAGGCCATCTCCGACGAGTCGACGTCGTGCGTCTTGCCGTCGGTGAGGGTGACCTTGATGTTCACGGTCGGGAAGCCAGCGAGTACACCGTTGCTCATCGCCTCACGAACACCGTCATCGACCGGCTTGATGTATTCCTTCGGAATGGCACCACCGGAAATCTGCGACTCGAAGGCGTACTCCTCTTCCCCATCGTTATAGGGCTCAAGCGTCGCCTGGATCACGGCAAACTGACCGGTACCACCGGTCTGCTTCTTGTGGGTGTACTGGTGGTCGACCGTCGCCTGGGTGATCGTCTCACGGTACGCCACCTGCGGCTTACCGACGGTCGCCTCGACCTTGAACTCGCGCATCATGCGGTCGACGAGCACCTCAAGGTGGAGCTCGCCCATGCCGGCGATGATGGTCTGTGCGGTCTCTTCGTCGGTGCGCACCTGGAAGGTCGGGTCCTCTTCGGCGAGCGCCTGAAGGGCCTTGCCCATCTTTTCCTGGTCGGCCTTGGACTTCGGCTCCACAGCCACATGGATCACGGGCTCAGGGAAGTCCAGGTTCTCCAGGGTGATCGGCTTGCTGGGGTCACACAGGGTGTCCCCGGTGCGGGTGTTCTTGATGCCGATACCGGCGGCGATATCGCCGGTGAAGACGGCGTCCTTGTCAACACGATCGTTGGCGTGCATCTCGAGGATGCGGCCGACCCGTTCCTTACTGGAAGTGCGGGTGTTGAGCACCTGATCACCCTTGTCGAGCTTGCCCGAGTACACCCGGAAGTAGGTGAGGCGGCCAACGTGGGGGTCGGTCATGATCTTGAACGCCAGCGACGCGAAGGGTTCGGAGTCGTCGGCCTTGCGGAAGTCGGTCTCACCGGTGCGGGGGTTCTCACCCTGGATCGGCGGCACGTCGAGCGGCGACGGCAGGAAGTCGACGACGGCATCAAGCAGGGGCTGAACGCCCTTGTTCTTGAACGCCGTGCCGTTGAGGATCGGCACGAGGCCATGGTTCAGCGTGCCGTTACGCACGGCGGCCTTGATCTCGTCCTCGGTGATCTCTTCGTCCTCGAGCACCTTCATCATGAGGTCCTCGTCGAAGTCGGCGAGCGTGTCGAGCAGCTCGGCGCGGTACATCTCGGCGTCGTCGACGAGGTCGGCAGGGATGTCGATTTCGTCCCAGCTGGCGCCGAGGTCTTCGCCCTGCCACACGAGCGCCTTCATCTTCACAAGGTCGACGAGGCCGGCGTACTCGCTCTCCGCACCGATCGGCAGCTGGAGAACGGCAACGTTCTCGGTGAGGCGCTCCTTGATCGTTCCAAGCACAAAGTAAAAGTCGGCGCCGGTGCGGTCCATCTTGTTGACGAAGCACATGCGGGGCACGTTGTAGCGATCGGCCTGACGCCAGACTGTCTCGGTCTGCGGCTCCACGCCGGCCACACCGTCGAACACGGCGACAGCGCCGTCGAGCACACGAAGCGAACGCTCCACCTCGACGGTGAAGTCGACGTGACCCGGGGTGTCGATGATGTTGATGCGGTGGTCGTCCCAGATGCAGTGCGTGGCAGCAGAAGTGATCGTGATGCCACGCTCCTGCTCCTGCTCCATCCAGTCCATCGTGGCGGCGCCGTCGTGGACCTCACCGATCTTGTACGAACGACCGGTGTAGTAGAGGATGCGCTCGGTGGTGGTGGTCTTACCGGCGTCAATGTGCGCCATGATCCCGATGTTGCGGGTCTTGGCGAGGGGGGTTCGCTTCTCAGCCATGGATCTGGGTCTTCCTCAGGTGGAAATGGTTCGGTGCGGGGACACACCACGACCGGGCCGCTTCACCTGAAGCTCGTTGCCCGGTCGTAGGAAAAGAGTAGTGCTCGTGCAGAGACTTCCGTCGGAGCGCTACCAGCGGTAGTGGGCGAAGGCCTTGTTGGCTTCCGCCATCTTTTGGAGATCTTCACGGCGCTTGCACGACGCGCCGATGCCGTTGCTGGCATCGAGAATCTCGTTGGCCATGCGCTCGGCCATCGTGCGCTCACGACGGTCGCGAGAGAAGCCGACCATCCAGCGGATGGCGAGCGTGGTGGCACGGCGGGGGCGGACCTCGACGGGCACCTGGTAGGTCGCGCCACCGACACGGCGGCTGCGAACCTCGAGCTGGGGGCGAACATTGTCGACCGCACGCTTCAGGACGGCGACGGGGTCGTCGCCCGTCTTCTCCTGCACGAGGTCGAGAGCGTCGTACATGATGCGCTCGGCGGTGCTGCGCTTGCCGCGCTGCAGGATCTTGTTGACGAACTGGGTGACGAGAACCGACTTGTAGATCGGATCGCCGACGATCTCCCGACGGGTTGCGGGGCCCTTGCGCGGCATGATCAGCCTTCCTTCTTCACGCCGTAACGGCTGCGGGCCTGCTTACGGTCGCGCACGCCGGAGGTGTCGAGCGTGCCACGGACGATCTTGTAACGGACACCGGGAAGATCCTTCACACGGCCGCCGCGCACGAGCACGATCGAGTGCTCCTGCAGGTTGTGGCCCTCACCAGGGATGTAGGCGGTGACCTCGGTGCCGGAGGTGAGACGCACACGGGCGACCTTGCGAAGCGCCGAGTTCGGCTTCTTCGGGGTGGCGGTGTAGACGCGGGTGCAAACGCCACGACGCTGCGGGGCGCCCTTGAGTGCTGGCGTGGCTTCCTTACGACGCTTGGTCTCGCGGCCCTTGCGGACCAGCTGCTGAATGGTGGGCACGGAAATGCTTCCTCGATGAGAGAACAGGGTGAACGAAAGTTGCGAAGACGGCCGACACAGCGGTGCCCGCGGCACGCGCGTCAAGGCCAGCGGTAAAGGCTAGGAGCGGAACGAGGGAACCTCAACCCGCGCGCCGCGCGAAAACGCAGAGCGGCGGGACCCGTGGGTCCCGCCGCTTCCGAACTCGCCGACGAACTAGGCGTCGCTACTCGGCATGGTGATCACGTCGGCACCCGCTTCCGAGCGACCAGCGAGCCACTCGGACAGGTCCTGATCGTCTTCGTCGGCCGAGGAGTAGTACTCCATCGGCTCGAAGTCGGGGGCCTCGGTGCGGATGTTGCGGTACTCGTTCATGCCGGTACCAGCCGGGATCAACTTGCCGATGATGATGTTCTCCTTGAGGCCGTGCAGCGAGTCGCTCTTGGACTCGATGGCGGCTTCGGTGAGCACCCGGGTGGTCTCCTGGAAGGAGGCCGCCGACAACCACGACTCGGTGGCGAGGCTGGCCTTGGTGATGCCCATAAGCATCGGACGCCCCTCGGCGGGCTTCCCGCCTTCCTCGACCACACGACGGTTGGTGTCGGTGAACAATTTGCGATCGACCTGGTACCCCGGCAAGAAGTCGGTGTCGCCCGGCTCCGAGATCAGGATGCGCTTGGTCATCTGCCGCACGATCAGCTCAATGTGCTTGTCGTGGATCGACACGCCCTGGTCGCGGTACACCTTCTGCACCTCGTTCACGAGGTACTCCTGGGTGGAACGTACGCCCTTGATCTCGAGCAGTTCCTTGGGATCCCGGGCACCCTCGACGATCGCGTCGCCGGCCCGGATCTCCTGCCCATCGGTGACCTCAAGACGGGCGCCCGTCGGGATCGTGTAGGCGTCCTCGTCACCGTCGTCAGCGACGATGAGGACCTCGCGGCCACGGCCGTCGTCCTCACCAACCCGGACCACGCCGGAGGTGCGAGCCAGCGTGGCCTTGCCCTTCGGGGTGCGAGCCTCGAAGAGCTCGACCACGCGGGGCAGACCGCCAGCGATGTCCTGCGCACCAGCCACACCACCGGTGTGGAAGGTCCGCATCGTGAGCTGGGTACCCGGCTCACCAATCGACTGGGCAGCGATGACGCCAACCGCTTCACCGAGCTCGATGTTGCCGCCGGTGGCGAGCGACATGCCGTAGCTCGCCGAGGCGATGCCAAACGCGGAGTCGTCGGTCAGCGGCGACAGCACGCGAACTCGGTTGACCGATTCATCGTCACGGAGCGCTTCGAGCTCGTCGTCGCCGATCATCAGGCCACGCTCGTAGACGGTGCCGTCAGCAAGGGTGACATCATCGGCGAGGACGCGGCCGAACAGGCGCGACTCCAGATGCGTGCGCTTGTTAGCCGTGTCGGGCATGACATCGTCGATCCAGATGCCGGGCACCGGACCGGTGCGATCGAACGGATCTTCCTCGTTGATGATGAGCTCCTGCGCCACGTCGACAAGGCGGCGGGTCAGGTAACCGGAGTCCGCCGTACGCAGCGCCGTATCGACGAGGCCCTTGCGGGCGCCCGGGGTGGCGATGAAGTACTCGAGCATCTTCAGCCCTTCGCGGAAGTTGCTCTTGATGGGACGCGGGATCATGTCGCCACGAGGGTTGGCGACGAGGCCACGCATGCCCGCAATCTGGCGGACCTGCATCATGTTTCCTCGAGCACCCGAGTCGACCATCATGTTGACCGGGTTGAACTGCTGGCTCTCAAGGCCTTCCTTCATCCGGTTGGTCACCTCTTCGGTGGCTTCGGACCAGACCTCGACCTCCATCTGACGGCGCTCACCATCGGTGATGATGCCGCGACGGAACTGCTGCTCGATCTTGTCAGCCTGCTTCTCGTGACGGTCGAGGATCTCGCCCTTCTCCGTTGGGGTCGCCACGTCGTCGATCGAGACCGTGAGGCCCGACTTCATGGCGTACTTGAAGCACATGTCCTTGATGGCGTCGAGCGCGACCGCCACGACGTGCTTGTCGTAGCCGCGGGCCAGCGTGTCGACCAGAGCACCCATCTGCTTCTTGCCGACCTTTTCGTTCACGAACGGGTACTCGGCGGGGAGCGCCTCGTTGAAGAACGCACGACCGACCGTGGTGGTCTCGTACCGGGCGGCCTCGCCATTGGCGGGAGTCAGCATGAGCTCGGGCACGCGGTACTGGATCGGGGCGTGGATATCGACGTCGCCGAGTTCGTACGCCGCCGTCAGTTCGTCAATGTCACGGAACACGCGGCCGGCGCCTTTGGCGTCCTCCACGAGATCGGTGAGGTAGTACGCACCGATGATCATGTCCTGCGTGGGCGTGACCAGCGGGCGGCCGTTGGCCGGGCTGAGCACGTTGTTGGCGCTGAGCATGAGCACCCGTGCCTCGGCCTGCGCCTCGGCGGACAGCGGCAGATGAACCGCCATCTGGTCACCGTCAAAGTCGGCGTTGAAGGCGGTGCAGACCAGCGGGTGCAGGTTGATCGCCTTGCCCTCGACCAGCACCGGCTCGAATGCCTGGATGCCGAGGCGGTGCAGGGTCGGTGCACGGTTCAGGAGCACCGGATGCTCCTTGATGACGTCCTCAAGAACGTCCCACACCTGCGGGCGACGGCGCTCGACCATGCGCTTGGCCGACTTGATGTTCTGGGCGAGTTCGGTGTCGACCAGACGCTTCATGACGAACGGCTTGAACAGCTCGAGCGCCATGATCTTCGGCAGACCGCACTGGTGGAACTTCAGGGTCGGGCCGACCACGATGACCGAACGGCCCGAGTAGTCGACGCGCTTACCGAGCAGGTTCTGACGGAAGCGGCCCTGCTTGCCCTTGAGCATGTCGGACAGCGACTTCAGCGGCCGGTTACCGGGGCCGGTGACCGGACGGCCACGACGCCCGTTGTCGAACAACGCGTCGACGGCTTCCTGGAGCATGCGCTTTTCGTTGTTCACGATGATCTCGGGCGCACCGAGATCGAGCAGGCGCTTCAGGCGGTTGTTGCGGTTGATGACACGGCGGTACAGGTCGTTGAGGTCAGAGGTCGCGAAGCGGCCACCATCGAGCTGGACCATCGGACGAAGCTCCGGCGGGATCACCGGGACGACGTCGAGAATCATGGCGCGCGGGTCGTTGATGCGGCGGCCGTACTCATCGCGGCGGTTGAACGCAGCGACGATCTTCAACCGCTTGATCGCCTTTTGCTTGCGCTGCGCGCTGAGACCCTTCACGCCCTCCGGCGGGTCGATCTGCTCACGGAGCTTGGCTTCTTCGTCGTCGAAGTCGAGATGCTCGACGAGGCGGGCAATGGCGTCGGCACCCATGCCGCCGTCGAAGTAGTCACCCCAGCGATCCTGCAGCTCGCGCCACAACATCTCGTCCTCGATGATCTGCCGGCCGTGGAGCGACTTGAACTCGTCCCATGCCCGATCGAGGATTTCCTTTTCGAACTCGAACTGCTCGCGGATCTCGGCGAGATCCCGGTCGGCCTGCCGGCGGGCCGCCTTGAGTTCGGTGTCCTTGGCGCCGTCCTTCTCGAGGTCGGCGAGCTCGGACTCGAGCTCCTCGCTGCGGCGAGCGAGATCGAGCTCCATGTCCTTGTCGATGGCCTCACGCTCACCGACGACCTCAGTCTCCAGCGAAGCAAGATCCTCGTCGCGGCGCTCCTCGTCGACGGAAATGACGAGGTTGGCAGCGAAGTAGATGACCTTCTCGAGCTGCTTGGCCTTGAGCTCTTCTTTGGGCTCGGTACCCATGAGGAGGTAGGCGAGCCACGAACGGGTACCACGCAGGTACCAGATGTGCACGGCCGGGGCGGCGAGCTCGATATGGCCCATCCGTTCACGACGGACCTTCGAGCGGGTCACCTCGACGCCACAGCGCTCACAGATGATGCCCTTGAAGCGAACACGCTTGTACTTGCCACAGGCGCATTCCCAGTCCTTCGTCGGACCGAAAATCTTCTCGCAGAAGAGGCCGTCCTTCTCGGGCTTGAGTGTGCGGTAGTTGATGGTCTCGGGCTTCTTGACCTCACCGTTGGACCACATACGGATGCTGTCCGCGGTCGCGAGCCCGATCTTCAGGTTGGAGAAATCGTTGACGTCGAGCATGACTGTCCTCTCTCAGTTCTTGTTGGGCTCAGACGCGGGCCGCACGAGCGGCGGCGCGGGCTGCGTCTTCTTCGTCGGATCCACGTTCGGGCCGTGAGATGTCGATCCCCAGCTCCTCGACCGTGCGGAACGTCTCTTCGTCGAGCTCGCGCATCTCGATCTCCTGACCGTCGTGCGAGAGCACCTCGACATTGAGGCACAGCGCCTGCATCTCCTTGATGAGCACCTTGAAGGACTCGGGGATGCCCGGCTCTGGAATGTTCTCCCCCTTGACGATCGCCTCGTAGACCCGCACACGACCGAGGACGTCGTCGGACTTGATGGTGAGCAGCTCCTGCAGCAGATAGGCAGCGCCGTACGCCTCAAGCGCCCACACCTCCATCTCACCGAAGCGCTGGCCACCAAACTGGGCCTTACCGCCGAGCGGCTGCTGGGTGATCATGGAGTACGGGCCGGTCGAACGGGCGTGGATCTTGTCGTCGACGAGGTGCGCCAGCTTCAAGATGTAGACGTAGCCCGTCATGATCGGGTTGTCGAAGGCCTCACCGGTGCGACCGTTGAACAAGGTCTGCTTGCCGTCGGTCTGGATCAGGCGGGTCTTGCCATCGTTGGACTCGGGGTTCAGGTTGTCGAGGATGTCGACGATCACCGGCTTGTCGCCGGCGAGTTCCGTCTCGTCCCACTTCGCACCGTCGAACACCGGGGTGGCGATGAAGGTCGACGGCTTGGTGGTCGGGCGGGTCTTGGTCTCGGTGCCGCGCACCGGAGTGTCGCCGACCTTCTCACCGTTGATGTCCCAGCCCCATCGAGCGGCATAGCCGAGATGGGCCTCAAGCACCTGACCGACGTTCATTCGAGACGGAACACCGAGCGGGTTGAGGATGATGTCGACCGGCTGACCATCGGCGGTGTAGGGCATGTCCTCGATCGGGAGGATCTTGGAGATGACGCCCTTGTTGCCGTGGCGACCGGCGAGCTTGTCGCCGACGCTGATCTTGCGCTTCTGGGCGACATAGACCCGCACCAGCTGGTTGACGCCGGGCGCCAGCTCGCCGACCGACTCGGTGTCGCGGTCGAACACCTTGACGTCGATGACCTTGCCGACCTCGCCGTGCGGAACCTTCATCGAGGTGTCGCGCACCTCACGGGCCTTCTCGCCGAAGATGGCGCGGAGCAGACGCTCCTCCGGGGTGAGCTCGGTCTCGCCCTTCGGGGTGACCTTGCCGACGAGCACATCGCCCGGGCCGACCTCGGCGCCGATGCGGATGATGCCGCGCTCGTCGAGATCGGCGAGGATTTCCTCGCTCAGGTTCGGGATGTCCCGAGTGATCTCTTCAGCGCCGAGCTTGGTATCTCGGGCATCGATCTCGTGCTCCTTGATGTGGATCGACGTCAGCACGTCGTCCTTCACCAGGCGCTCGGAGAGGATGATGGCGTCCTCGAAGTTGTACCCCTCCCAGGGCATGAAGGCGACAAGCAGGTTCTTGCCGAGCGCCAGCTCACCGTGATCGGTGGACGGACCATCGGCGAGGAGATCGCCCTTCTTGACCTTGTCACCCGCGGCGACGCGGATCTTTTGGTTGATGCAGGAGTCCTGGTTCGAGCGGTCGAACTTCTTCAGGCGCAGGGTCTTCTGGCCCAGCTTCTTGTACTCGATGACGATGTGGTCGCCGTCGAGTTCAACGATGGTGCCATCGTCCTCGGCGAGCAGCATGTCGGCGGCATCGCTGGCGCAGCGCCCCTCGATGCCGGTGCCGATGTAGGGCGCCTCGGCTCGCAGCAACGGCACGGCCTGGCGCTGCATGTTGGCGCCCATCAGCGCACGGTTGGCGTCGTCGTGCTCGAGGAACGGGATCAGGGCGGTGGCGACCGAGATGATCTGCTTCGGCGAGACGTCCATCATCTGGACTTCTTCCGGCGGCACCGAGGAGATCTCCGTGGTCGCACCGAAGAACACTTCCTGCTCCAGCTGGAGGCGAAGGTCCTGCAGGCTCGCCGCCTGCGGCGAGCGGCGCACGAGCACGCGATCGTTGAGGAACTTGCCCTTGGCGTCGATCGGGGCGTTGGCCTGGGCGACGACGTACTCCTCTTCCTCATCTGCGGTGAGGTAGACGATCTCGTCGGTCACCTTGCCGTTCTTGACGACGCGGTACGGCGACTCGATGAAGCCGAACGGGTTGACCCGGGCGAACGAGGCTAGACCGCCGATCAGGCCGATGTTGGGGCCCTCCGGCGTCTCGATCGGGCACATGCGGCCGTAGTGGGAGAAGTGGACGTCGCGGACTTCGAAGCCGGCCCGCTCGCGGGACAGACCACCCGGCCCGAGCGCCGAAAGACGACGACGGTGGGTAAGGCCCGACAGCGGGTTGACCTGGTCCATGAACTGCGACAGCTGCGAGGTGCCGAAGAACTCCTTGATCGCCGCCACAACCGGGCGGATGTTGATCAGGGTCGTCGGGGTGATGGCCTCAACGTCCTGGGTGGTCATGCGCTCACGCACGACCCGCTCCATCCGGCTGAGACCGATGCGGACCTGGTTCTGGATCAGCTCACCGACGCTACGGATGCGGCGGTTGGCGAAGTGATCCTGGTCGTCAAGGCGGTAGCCCGGCTCCCCCTTGGCGAGGTTGAGGAGGTAGGTGGCGGCGGCCAGCATCTCCGCCTGGGCGAGCACCGACTGATCGTGTTCGGGACGCTCAAGGTCGAGACCGAACTGCTTGGTCAAGAAGTCGAGTTCGGGCCCGAGCTTGCGGTTCAGCTTGTAGCGGCCGACACGGCTGAGGTCGTAGCGACGGGGCTCGAAGAAGGCGTTGCGGAAGTAGGCACGAGCCGACTCGACGGTCGGCGGCTCACCCGGACGCGCCCGCTTGTAGATCTCAAGCAGCGCCTCCTCCTGGGTCGGGGCGATCTCACGGTCTTTCTCCCACTGGCCCTCAAGGAAGTCGAAGTGCTGGACGAACCGATCGAGGAAGCCCGGCTCGTTCTCCTCGTCGTAGCCGAGAGCGCGGAGCAGGGTGAACAGCGAGATCCGGCGCTTGCGGGCCACCCGGGCGCCAGCGGTGACGTTCTTGCCCGGCTTCTGCTCGACATCCATCTCGATCCACTCGCCGCGGTAGGGATGGATCGTGCCGGTGACGAGCTGGTGCTTGCTGAGGTTACGCAGGCGGAACCGCTCACCCGGCTGGAAGATGACGCCCGGCGAGCGGACGAGCTGGGACACGACGACACGTTCGGTGCCGTTGATGATGAAGGTGCCCTTGTCGGTCATCATGGGGAAGTCGCCCATGAAGACCGTCTGCTCCTTGATTTCGCCGGTATTAGCGTTCATGAAGCGAGCGCGCACGAAGATCGGCGCGCTGTAGGTCATGTCCTTTTCCTTGCACTCCTCCACCGAGTACTTCGGCGGCGGACGCAGATCCTCGTCGTCAGGATCGAACTCGAGCTCCAGCTGAAGGGTCTCGGTGAAGTCCTTGATCGGCGAGATGTCGCGGAAGGTCTGGGCCAGGCCCTCGTCGAGGAGCCACTGGAAGCTCTCTCGCTGGACGGCGATCAGATCGGGAAGTTCGAGAACTTCTTCCAGATTGCCGAATGAGTACCGTTCGCGTTGCGCAGCGCGTGTGGTCACTGAGACTCCCAGGAGTTGGGTGGAAAAGGTCGCCAAGCGGCCGTCAGTGCGCGCAAATCCGCTCGGAAAAAGCAGAAGAACGCGCAACGACGACCACGTTGTCACTCAACCTAGTGCTCAGATGCCGATGCGACAACTCCCCGGCAACCCAAGTCAACACCGACTGTGTTCGGTTCGAACACATATGGCGGTGCTGCGATTGGGACCCGAAGGCCGCAACAGACGCGCACAGTAGGGAATCAATCGCGATGGGTCAAGGATCCTCGGCCACCGAAAGCGGCGATCCCGTAGCCGGTGACGACGTCAGGGCTGGGCGAAACGCAGATTGGCGCGGGCTGCCGCCCGACGGCCAGTGTCGAGGCCGAGGAAGTCGGCATAGCCATCCATGCCACCCCATCGATTGCGCAGCGAGTCGATCGTCATCCGCATGACCGGCCGCGGGGAACCGAGCATCGCATCAAGGTCGAACGGGTCGGGGTCGATGCCCTCGTCGGTCAGCATCTTGGTGAAGGCGTCGATGCGCCCCTCGGGCTGATGCCGAGCCGAGATCTCGTAATCGTCGAGCACATGGCCGTCGCCGACCTCCGCAAGTCCAAGCAGCAACATCGCGGTGATGCCGGTGCGATCCTTGCCGGCGGTGCAGTGGAACAGGATCTTCTCACCGTCGGCGACGGCGTGCGCCATCTGCCCAAGGTGCTCCGGAAAGCTCTCGAGCATGTGGACATAGCCCTCGGCCATGTCCGCCTTCGTGAAACTCGTCATGTCCCGATCAAGGATTCGCTCGAAAAGCCCCTTCTGCAGGGCGACGCTCGACGACATCGGCAAATGGACATGCTCGACACTGTCGGGCAGACGGTCGGGTTCGTTGTCGACCTCGGCCTGGGTGCGGAGGTCGAAGACCTTGGTGATGCCGAGACGTTCGATGCGATCAAGGTCGGCGTCACTGGTCTCGTTGAGACGGGCACTCCGGAAGACCTGACCCCAACGGGTAGCTCCGCCGTCGATAGTCGGATAGCCACCGAGATCCCGGAAGTTCATCACGCCGTCCATCGCAAGCAGTCGTTCCCCCACCACGGTGAAGCCGTACTCGGGGTCGAAAAGGTGCACATAGGTCTGCTCGCGGCGCGGCACCGTGACCTGGTTGGGACCATCCGGGGCCCGGACATCGGTACCGGCGTCGATCGGGTCGTCGGACACGAAGACGTTGATCGCCGGCCCGCCACCACGCCAGGTCACCACGAGTTCGTCGCCGACCGGCCAGACATTGAGGTGGGAGATCGGGGCGGAGGGGGTGTCGCTCACGATCAGCACCCTATGCGGTGGTGTTGCCGCATCGCCCACCGGAAAACGAAAGCGCCGGCCCCGAGGGGCCGGCGCGGTTTCGTTCAGGCTCCTCACCCGAGGGTGTGCCCGAGGAACCGGAAACTACTGGAGTTCGACGGTGCCACCGGCGGCCTCGAGGGCCTCCTTGGCCTTCTCAGCGTCTTCCTTCGAGGCGCCCTCGAGGATCGGCTTCGGGGCGTTGTCGACAAGCTCCTTGGCTTCCTTCAGGCCGAGGCTGGTGATGCCACGGACTTCCTTGATCACCTGGATCTTCTTGTCGCCAGCGCTGGTGAGGACGACGTCGAACGACGACTTCTCCTCCGCTGCGCCGCCACCGGCGTCGCCGCCGCCAGCCGGGGCCGCCATCACGGCGGCCGGGGCCGCTGCGGTGACGTCGAAGCGCTCTTCGAACGCCTTCTTCAGTTCGCTCAGCTCAAGGACGGTCATGCCGCCAATCGCATCGAGAATCTCTTCAGTCGTAGCCATGGCTACTCCTCCTCAGTGTTGTCGCCGTCGGCTTCGCCGGCGGAATCTTCGGTGTCACCTGCGTCGGCGACGTTGTCTTCGGTTGCCTCGGCGGTTGCCTCGGCGGGTTCTTCGGCGGCTTCCTCGGCAGCGTCATCATCGCTGCTGTCGTCGGATGCCTCCGCGGGAGCGGCAGCACCGGCTTCGCCGGCGCCACCCTTGTCGATGAGGGCCTGCAGTGCGTACGAGAACTCTCGCGGCACGGCGTCCAAAAGGCCGACGAATTCTGCAAGCGGGGCCTGCAGGAGTCCGGCGATCTGGGCGAGCAGGACGTCGCGGGATGGAAGTTCGGCAAGCGCCTTGATGTCGTCCGCGCTGAGCACGGCGCCATCGAGCACGCCACCCTTGAGAACCAGGTTCTCGTTGGACTTTGCGAACTCCTTCAGGGCCTTCGCAACTGCGGCCGCGTCGCCCGCAGAACCGTCTTCCTTGGCATTCACAAACGCAACAGCGGTCGGGCCAGTCAGCAGATCGTCAAGATCAAGATCCTGCTCACGCGCAGCGATGCGCACGAGGGTGTTCTTGTAGATCTTGTACTCACCACCAGCAGCACGAAGCTCCTTGCGGAGTGCAGCCAAGGCAGGCACATCCAGGCCTCGGTACTCGGTCAGCAACGCGCCATCGCTGGCGTCGAGCTTCTCACGCACCTCGGCAACGATTGCAGCCTTGTCCGTATTCGGGTCTCCCATCTCACCTCCTTTGTTTGCTGTCGGGCTCTTTTCCGGTTGAAAAGAGCGGTGGGCGCCCACCGAAATTCGGTAAGCGCCCAGTCGACAGCCCGCACATGAGATGGGGACGGTCAGCGGAGCTCTTTCCTCGTCCGGCGGGCGGGTCCCCCACAGTCGGGACTGCGGGGACGGTGCCCATTGGTTCTCGCCTTGCAGCGAGCGCACCGGAGGTCTTCGGGTGAGCAGATCATGAACACCGCGGGCCGAAGCCCGGGCTATGTGGATACCAGGCTACGAGTGCCCGGGGAAAAGCCAAACGATCAGGCCTCGGCGGCGCCGATGGCGGACGGCTCGATCCGGACGCCGGGGCCCATGGTGGTCGAGACGACGACCTTCTTGACGTACTTGCCCTTCGACGCAGCCGGCTTGACCCGCTCAAGTTCGCCGACGAGCGCTCGCAAGTTGGTGAGGAGCGCCTCCTCACCGAAGGACGCCTTGCCGATCGGCACGTGCACGTTGGCGAAACGGTCGGTTCGGTATTCAACCATGCCGCCCTTGAACTCGTTGATCGCCTTGACGACGTCAGGGGTGACCGTGCCGGTCTTGGGGTTCGGCATGAGGCTGCGGGGACCCAGCACGCGGCCGAGCTTGCCGACGGTGGGCATCATGTCCGGCGTCGCAATCGCCACGTCGAAGTCGGTCATGCCGCCCTCGATCTCGGCGGCGAGATCGTCGGCGCCGACGAACTCCGCACCGGCCTCACGAGCGGCCGTGGCGGCCTCGCCCTGGGCGAACACCGCAACGCGCACGTCCTTGCCGGTACCGGCCGGGAGGGCCACGGTGCCGCGGATCATCTGGTCGGCCTTGCGGGGATCGACCCCGAGACGGACCACGACGTCGACGGTCTCGTCGAACTTCTTCGTACCGAGCGACTTGATGACGCCGATGGCCTCTTCGTCGCTGTGCAGACGATCACGATCGAACTTCTGCGCGTTGTCGCGGTACTGCTTGTCTTTCGCCATGGTTGGCTCCCTCTCTGTTCACGCCGCCCGGTGAGGTGTTCCGGAGCGAGCGGGGAACCCATGTGGTTCCGGTTGTGGTGCTGACCGAGGTCAGCGCGATTCAGACGACCTTGATGCCCATCGAGCGGGCGGTGCCCTCGACCTGAAGCATTGCGCCCTCGAGGTCGATGGCGTTGAGGTCAGGCATCTTGGTGTTGGCGATCTCCTCGACCTGGGCCTTGGTGATCGTGCCGGCGACCTCGCGGCCCGGGTTGTTGGCGGCGGTCTCGAGACCGGCGGCCTGACGGATCAGGAACGGGGTGGGCGGGGTCTTGAGGATGAACGAGAACGAACGGTCCTCGTAGATCGTGATCTCGACCGGAACGATCTGACCGCGTTTGTCCTCGGTCTTCGCGTTGTAGTCCTTGCAGAAGTCCATGATCGCAACACCGTGCGGACCGAGCGCGGTACCGACGGGCGGCGCAGGCGAGGCCTGCCCGGCGGGGATCTGGATCTTGACGACAGCAGCGACCTGCTTCTTGGCCATGAGTGCTTCCTAGCGAGAAATGCGGACCCACAAGTCTGGGCCGGTTGTGCACGCGCGCCAACCGCTGACGCGCAGAAATGTTAACGGGACCACCCGAGGGCGGTGAGCGCTCAGAGCCGAGCGACCTGGGCGAATTCGAGCTCGACCGGAGTCTCACGCCCGAAGATGTTGACGAGCACCTTGACCTTGAGCTGATCCTCGTTGATCTCGATGATCTCGCCGGAGAAGTCGGCAAAGGGGCCTTCCTTCACCCGAACCGTCTCGCCCATCGAGTACTCGAACATGGGCTTGGACTTCTTGGACTGCTCTTGCTTGCGGTCCGCTTCGACGCCAAGGAAGTTCTCGACATCCTTGCGACGCATCGGCGAGGGCTTGCCGCCCTGGTTGACGAAGCCGGTGACACCCGGGGTGTTGCGGATCACGTACCAGGCGTCATCGTCGAGCACCGTGCGGCAGAGGAGATAGCCCGGGAAGAGCTTCTTCTCGGTCATGACCTTCTTGCCGTTCTTGAACTCAGGAACCTCACGGGTCGGGATGACGACCTCATGGATGCGGTTCTCCATGTTCATCGAGGCGATACGGGCCTCAAGGTTCTGCTTGACCTTCTTCTCGTAGCCCGACTGGGTGTGAAGCACGAACCACTTGCCGGGACGATCGAACGGCGAGATATAGCGCTCCTCGTCGTCGTCCTCACCGGCGTTGAGCAGGGCGTCTTCATCGAGGACCTCGGCGTCGGCGCTGCCGGTCTCGGTCTCGGGTCGGCCCGACATCGCTTCGCCGCCGGTCCACTCGTTGGCGAGGCCGGCACCGACGGGAGCGGCGTCGGCAGGGGCCTCGGCGTCGGGCGCCTCGTCGGCGGCCTCGGGTTCGATGGTGGTGTCGTCAGTCATGAAACTCAGTTGTTGTCGAAGAGCTCGAGGATGAAGGTCGAGAACAACCAGTCGAGCCCATAGATCATTACGCCCAGGATGATGATGGTGATCAACACGACAATCGAGTAGTTGATCGTCTCTTCGCGGGTCGGCCAGGCCACCTTTCGGAGCTCGGCCCGGACCTCGCGCAGGAACTGTCCGGGGCTGGTGCGTTCCTGGGGTGACGCGCTGGAAGGCGCGGTGCGGGAGCGGACCGGCGCGCCATCGGCGTCGATCTCTCCTTGCTTCTGGAGCATCCGCTTTTGCTGTCGGTTCATCGACATGGGTGCAGGTCCTCGGGTTGGTACTCGAAGAGATCGCCGGTTGACGATCTCGTCATGCAGGGGCGGAGGGACTCGAACCCCCAACCGCCGGTTTTGGAGACCGGTGCTCTACCAATTGAGCCACGCCCCTGAGAAGGCATCAGCGAGGCTACCACCGGCATCAGCGTTCCCGACCGGCGAGATCGCGCGCTCAGGGCATCGAACGCACGGGGCATCGCAGGTCGGATCGGCGAATCAGCCGGCAAGCCGAACGACCCGACGGTGCCGGATGGCAAGCGCAATGACGCCCGCCGCAGCAGCAACGCCGCCGATGGTGGCAGCGGTGAACGCCGGGACCCGGGCAGACGATGTGCCATCCGCAGCGTCGAGCGCAAGGAGGATGCGGTGCTCAAGACCGGAGACCTCGACATCGTCGTGGTCGGCAAGGCTTCGCATCATGCGACGCATGCGCTTGAAGTTGGCGATCTCGGCCTGGCAGCGCAGGCATTGGGCGACGTGGGCGGCGGCGTCACTCGACAACACGCCGTCATCGGCGGCGAGTTCGTCGGCGAACCGAGCACATTGGTCGAGCAGGGTGACCTGTTCGAGGTCGTCGATCGTGGGGTCAACGGGCATGGATCGTTGCTCCGGTCAGGTTCTCCCCGGGAAGGGAAAACACCTGCTCGCGAAGGCGACGGCGAGCACGGTGCAGGCGGACTTTGGCGGCACTGACGGAGATGCCGAGTTCGTCGGCGATCGCGTCGTGTGAGAGGTCATAGACGTCGCGCAGCACGACGACAGCCCGCAGACGCGGCGGGAGGTCGCGGATGGCGGCGTCGAGTTCGTTGCGCAGTTCGCCGGTCTCAGCGGCGACGACGGGGTCGGTATCGGGCCGTTGGTCGACGATCTGGGTGTCGTCGACCAACTCGTCGTGGCGATGACGGCTGCGCTTGGTGAGGTGCGTCGACGAGGCGTTGGCGACGATGCGGTAGAGCCAGGTGCTAAAGCGCGCATCGCCACGGAACCGGCCGATGCTGCGGTAAGCCCTCAGGTAGGCGTCTTGCACCACGTCTCGTGCGTCTTCCTCGTTGCCGGTCAGTCGTAGGGCGAGGCCGAATGCGTCGCGATGGGTGAGGCGGACCAACTCGTCGAACGCTTCACGCTCGCCGTCGACGGCCCGATCGACCAGCGCGGCCATGTCGATCTCGGAGGATTTGGACCTCCGGGACCGCCCCGGGTTACGTGTCGAATCCGTGACGATCCGAAGACGACGGGGCTGCTGAGCCATCCTGCGCCTCCTCGGGTCGAACGGTTTCGGGTGGTAGCGACGGACAGATTCGAACTGTCGACCTCTCGATTATGAGTCGAGCGCTCTCACCAACTGAGCTACGTCGCCATGGTTCGGCAGGCGAGTCGAACCGACGAGCTCCCTGTCAGAATTGAACTGACGACCTTCTCCTTACCATGGAGACGCTCTGCCGACTGAGCTAAGGGAGCCTGCTCTAGCCGGGGCCAGAGCGGTGAAAATGATGCCACGACTCCTCGTGGTTCCCAACCCCGTTCCCGAATCCTCGGGGTGGTCGAGTGCATGGGTCGATACCACCCCTCCGGGCATGGCATCGTCTCGTCATGGCGAACTTCGAGACCCTGGCCGTGTCGGTCGACGACACGATCGGCCGCATCCAGTTGAACCGACCAGCGCAGCTGAACCCGTTGTCGACCGCGTGCCTGCGTGAGCTCGTGGCGGCGGCCGACTGGTTCGATGCACTCGACGAGGTGCGGGTCGTGATTGTGCACGGCGCCGGTCGGGCCTTCAGCGCCGGCGCCGACCTTGCGAGCTTTGGCGATCCGGCGGGAACGCTGCCGCGCGATGCAGCCGACGCCGGACGCGAGATGGCAGAGGCGATCGAGGCGATGCAGGCGGTCACGATCGCCGCCGTGCACGGGCACTGTGTCGGTGGCGGTGTGGTGTTGGCGGCGGCCTGCGATCTGCGGATCGCCGCCCAGTCCACGCGTTTTTCGATCCCGGAGGTCGACCTCGGCATCCCGCTCGCCTGGGGCGGGATCCAGAGACTGGTGCGCGAGATCGGTCCAGCCGCAACCCGCGAACTGGTCCTGACCTGCCGACCGTTCAGCGCCGCCGAGGCGAAGGCGCTCGGGATGCTGAACACGATCGCCGCCGACGGCGAACACCTCGACGAGGCGCAGACCCTCGCCGAGAACCTGGCTGCGAAGTCCCGGCTCACCCTGCGGGCCACCCTGAAGGCGGTCGATGCAGCAGCAGAAGCACTGGTGTCGACCGGCACCGCCTGGAGCGATGCCGACGCCCTCATCAACGCCATGCACGACCCGGAATCGCGAGCGGTCGGTGAGGATTATCTCCGAGCACGAGGTCGGTCGTAATCAGTATCCGGGCGGGCGAGTCGGCAGACTGCACCGGTGTCCGGCCGCTTTGCCACCCCACCCCAGAGGGCGATCCTCATCGGCCTTGGCGCCTTCGTCCTGCTCGGGTTGACCGACGGGGCGATCGGCACGGTCTGGCCCGACCTCCGCGACGACTTCGGACGCACTGACGGTTCGTTCGGTCAGGTCTTCGCCTGCCTCGCCGGGGGCTACCTGATCGCCTCTGTGGCGTCGGGTCACCTCAGCGAACAGTTCGGCATGACGACGGTGTTCCGGATGGGCTCGACCCTGGCCGCACTGGCGTTCGGGATCATCGGGCTCGGTTCGTCGTGGGCGACAACGCTCGTTGGCTTCGCACTCCTCGGCCTCGGCAATGGAACGCTCGACGCCGCCGTGAACGCCTGGATCGCGGTGAAACGCGGACAACGAGCGATGGGCCTGCTCCACGCCTTCTACGGGGTCGGCGCATCGGCCGGTCCACTCGTCGCTGCCACATTCGTCGCCGGCGGCGACCGGTGGGGGGTGCCGTTCTGGATTTTCGCCGTGCTGCAGGCCGGCATCGTCGCGGCCTCGCCGCTGGCCAGGGAAGGCTTCGACGACACGCCCGACGCACCCGACGTCGAGGCAACCCGCGGCCGAACGGTGGAGGCACCGCCGTACCTGCTCGCCCTCGTGCTCGGCTGGTTCTTCCTCTATGTCGGGGTGGAGGTCTCCGCCGGCCAATGGAGCTTCACCCTGCTCAGCGAAGCTCGCGGCACCGACGAAGTGCTGGCCAGCGTCTTCGTCGCCTCGTACTGGGGCGGCCTCACCGTGGGTCGTTTCCTGCTCGCATTCGGCGGCGACCGGGTGGCGCCCGAGGTGATCATGAGTCGGGCGTCGGCGCTTGCGGTCGTCGCCGCCGCCATCTTCGCTGCCGACCCCGGCGGACTCGGCGGCTTTGCATTACCGCTCTTGGGCTTCGCCTTCTCGGTGATGTTCCCGGCCGTCGTCAACCGCACACCGATCTACCTCGGGGCGGATCGGGCCGCTCGGATCGTCGGGTATCAGTTGGCGACCTCCTCGGCGGGCGCGATCATCGTGCCCGCCGTGATCGGCCTGCTCGCCGACCAAACCAGTCAGGAGGCGCTCGGCTGGGTTTCGCTCGTCGTCGTGCTGATGATGGCGGCGATGTGGGCGGCCGTGCGGGCGAACGCTCCGACCGGGAGCGCTACTCCGGCGTCGTGAGCACGCCGGCCTTCGAGGAGATCGCGATCCCTCGACGCCCGACGACGAGATCGTTGCGGTCAAGGCCGTGGGTCATGAAGCCGAGCGAGATGCCGGTCGCCGGGTCGGCCCAGCCGATCTGACCCTTCGCTCCACCATGACCGAAGGCCCACTCGCTCGATGCGTGGCCGTGACCACGGAGCGCTTTCTGATCATCGGCGCCCGCAATCGTGAAGGCATGGGTGCGGTTGGCGCGGGTGCCGAGCGGGTCGGGGTGCGTCTGACGGATCGTGCGCAGCGCGTCGTCTTTGACCTCCGGGCGCAAGATGTCGCCGCGGTCGTGGAGGATCGCCTGGTACCACCCGGCCATCGACGATGCCGAGGCGATACCGCCCCCACCCGGGTGCCCACCGGCACGGACCATCGGGTCGTTGAACACCCTGAGGGCCTCGTTGGTGACCTCGGTCTCGGGCATGTCGACACCATGGAGGGCCTTGAACTCCGCCGGGTCGATCGGGTCGCCGACGTCGAACACATCCTTGATGTCGCCCTGCTCGTCCTCGGGGATGCCGAGCCAGCGAGGCTGACCGGCGGGGGTCATGAGGCGTTCGGTGATGACGTCGGCGTACGGGCGGCCCACCACCTCTTCGATCATGTCGGCAAGAACCCAGTGCGCCTGGGAAGGGTGATACTCGAAACGAGTGCCCGGCTCCCAGGTGGTGTGCCAGCTTGCGTACCGCTCGAGCCGCCGTTGACGATCGATCGCCTCAGCACCGATCGGGGCGGTCGGAAAGCCACCAGCGTGAAGCAGGACCTGTGAGAGCGTGATGGCGTGCTTGCCGTTCTCACCGAACGACGGCAGCACCGATGCCACCGTGGCGTCGACATCGAGCAACCCCTCGGCTGCGAGCTCAAGCACGGTGAGGCTGACGGTCGGCTTCACCGCCGAGTAGGTGTGGAAGCGGTTGTGGTCGGCTGCGTCGCCGTAGGCCTCTGCGTAGACGATCTCGTTGTCGAAGCCGACGGCGATCTGGTAGCCGGGCAGGCGGCCCTCGTCGACTTCACGACGGCAGCGGGTGACGAGGGCGTCGAGGCGGGATTGGACGATTGAGGTCATGGCGTGACGGTAGACGCCGAGGCATCCGTGCTCCGAACCCCCTTCTCGCTGCGAGCGGGGCGCACAGCCGTCAACGAACGCTCACGCACGATGCCCTGCCACACCCCGACGCCGTAGGCGAGGTGGTCGACGAGTCGGGCCGTCGTGGCCCGAAAGGGGTCGACCGCTGGGCGGCGCTGGAGCACCTCGACCGCAGCTGCGGTCATCGCCATCGCAGCAAGTCGTCGCCGTGGCCGCCGTCCGGTCGCAGCGGCGACGAGCGCCAACGGGGCCCACGCACGCGGGATCGCGGCGACGGTCGAGCCAAACGCCTGGGCCATCGCTCCGTTCACGGCAGCCGGCTGGTGATGTTCCCCGAGCGCTCGGCGGACGCGAATCTGGGCTGCAGTGACCGTGGCGGCGACCGCGCCAGCGACGAGCGCTCCCGGTGCGACCACGGCAGCGGCGACCGTGCCGTACAACTCGACGGGTGCTCGGGTGGGCGCGATCGCGTCACCGTGTCGACTGGCGAGCGGGGCCGCAGCCGAACCGTAGGACATGCGCTGCCGGAACCAGGCGCTCCACGACGACCGAGGGCGGTGTTGCACCTCAACGGACGGGTCGTAGCGGACGGTGTGCCCGGCGGAGGCGAGTCGCCAGATCAGATCGACGTCCTCGCCGTACCGCAGCGCCGGGTCGAATCCGCCTACCCCGTCAACCGCTGCCACCCGGACGATCAGCGCCGCCGTGGGGACGTAGGAAACCCGCCGACCGGGCGCGACGAGCGACGGAGCGTCGCCGAGGTCGAGGGGCGAGAAGGCCTCCTCGTACGCCGCGAGGGTGGTGTCACCGGGCGCCGACACGACACGGGGCGCCACCGCCGCAACGGTCGGATCGTCGAAGTGCCCGAGCAATCGGTCGATCCAGTCGGAGCCGGTGGGATCCGCCTCGGGATCGACGGTGACATCGGCGTCCACGAAGGCAACGAACTCGGCGCCCTCGGCCCGGGCGAGCGCAAGGCCGTCGGTCCGAGCCACGCTCGGACCGCCGCTGACATCACGCCGAATCACCCGGACACCCTCGATCGGGCCGATCGGCGGGCGCGAACCGTCGTCGACGACGATGGTCGGGCGACCACCCGTCGGGAGGGTGGTGAGGGCCGGTTCGTCCCTCACGGGGGTGACGACGGTGGCGTCTCGGTCAGCGGCTGGCGACACCAACGGATGCATCGAGCCGGCATCGAGGAGTCGCCGAGCAAGTGTGGCCTCCGCGCCGGCCCGCACCGGAGCCCCGTCGATCCATCGATCAACCGTCCGGGCACCGGCCTCGCTCAAGCGCATCATCCGGAACGGTGAGCCTCCAACCAGCACCCGGCCGCTGTCGCGCCGAACGAGCGACGGGTCGGCGACGAGGCGGAACCCGGCAGGTACAGAGCGACGGACAGACATCGACGTCGACGGTAGCGTCGACTGCCGCCATGCGGAGCGGTGCCACACCTGACAGGTGGGCCCATCGGTCCCCTACGATCGGATCATGCACGATCTCGTCATCCGCAACGGTCAGGTCATCGACGGTTCCGGCGCCGCGGCCCGGGCCGCCGATATCGCCATCGACGGCGAGACGATCACGGAGATCGGCTCCGATCTCGGCGCCGGGCGACGCGAGATCGACGCCGACGGCCGCCTCGTCACCCCCGGGTTCGTCGACACGCACACCCACTACGACGCCCAGGCCACCTGGGACCCCGAGCTCACACCGTCCGGATGGCACGGCGTCACCACGGCGGTGATGGGCAACTGCGGTGTCGGCTTCGCGCCGGCCTCTGCAGATCGGCGCGACTTCCTGATCCAACTGATGGAAGGCGTCGAGGACATCCCCGGGGCGGCCCTGACCGACGGCATCCAGTGGGGCTGGGAGACCTTCCCCGAATACCTCGCCGACCTCGATGCCCGCCAGTGGGTACTCGACCTCGGTACCCAGGTGCCCCACGGCGCACTGCGCGCCTATGTGATGCGCGAGCGAGCGATCGACGACGCCACCCCCGACGACATCGCCGCAATGGCGACACTCGTCGGCGAGGGTCTGCGGGCCGGTGCGCTTGGCTTCTCCACCTCACGCACACCGCTGCACAAAGCGGTCGACGGCGAACTCGTGCCCGGTACGTTCGCCACTGACGACGAACTCCTTGCAATCGCTCGTTCGATCGCCGAGGTCGGCCATGGCGTCTTCCAGACCGCCACCCACCATCCCGAGGTGCCCGACTCGTTCTCGTGGATGCGCGCCGTCGCCCGGATCACCGGCCAACCGGTCGTGTTCAACCTCAACCAGCCCGATTACGCACCGGACCTGTGGCGAGAGGACCTCCGGCTGCTCGAGCAGGCCCAGGCCGACGGGCTCAACATCCTCGCCCAGGTGTCAGGTCGGCCGGTCGGCATCCTCGAGTCGTGGTCGGCGACGGTCAACCCGTTCATGCTGTGCCCCACCTGGGGACTCATCGGCCAACTGCCCGAACACGAGCGCCTCGAGGAACTCGCCCGACCCGATGTGCGTGCTGCGCTCACCACCGAGGTGCCCGCCGTCTGGAGCGACTTCATCGCGTCGATTACCCGCAGCTGGGACAAGCTCTACCCGTTCTCCGGCGAAGCCGACTACGAACCCGACCCGGCGGCGACGTGCGCAGGGATCGCCGCCACCCGGGGAGTCGAACCGGCCGAGGTCGCCTACGACCAGATGATGTCGGAGAACGGGAGGGGACTCCTCTACTACCCGCTCTTCAACTACTCGAACCACAACCTCGATCACCTGTGGGAGCTCCATCAGCATCCCCACACCCGCATGGGTCTCGCCGATGCCGGTGCCCACTGCGGCACGATCGCCGATGGCGGCATGCCGACCTTCATGCTGCAGTTCTGGGCCCGCGACCGTGCTCGTGGCGACCAGATGCCCATCGAGTGGCTCGTGCATCGCCAGACTCGTCAGACTGCCGAGATGTACGGACTCCGCGACCGTGGCCTGCTCGCTCCGGGCATGCGGGCCGACGTGAACGTGATCGATCTCGACGGCCTGGCGGTCGAGCTTCCGCATCTCGTTGACGACCTGCCGACCGGCGCGAAGCGCTATGTGCAACGGGCCGAGGGATACGGCGCGACCGTGTGCCGCGGTGCCGTCACCGTGCTCGACGATCAGTTCACCGGCGAGACACCGGGTCGTCTGATCCGCGGGCCGCAGGGCGACCCTCGCTGACCTCGCCTACCGGGACGTCGGCCACGCCGTCGGTGTGCCGTCGGCCAGCCACGCCGCCGCCGCGACGGCAGCCATCACCGCATCGGAGCCGTTGACGGCCGGTCGCTCGTCGGTCAGCACATCGATCTCGATCGTCGGTGTATCGACGGCGCGAACGACACCGAAGGATCGGATGGTGAGGTCGTGGATCTCGCCGGTCTCGGGATCGACCGCAATCGACTCACTCCGCACGAGTCCGAGTCCCATGTGCGCAGCTCCGGTGCAGTAGGAGCGCAGCGTGGTCTCATCGAGCGGATCGCCGGCTCGAACCTGCACGCGGATCGTGCCGTCGGCGGCGATCGAGGCGGTGGCCTTTCCCCCGGTCGGCTCCGTGATCCAACCGACCTCACTGCGCGCGGCTGCGAGCAACACGGCCGCCTCGAGCCAACCGGCGCCGCGGATGGCGGCCGACGTCGGCGGACCGACGACGTCGACCTCCTCGACGGTGACGTCGGGGGCGACCCTTGCGATGGCCTCGACGATCCCGGGCGTGCGGGCAACGCGGAGCAGACCGGAGCCGTCAGCGTTCATCCCACCGGCGATCGGGGGGCGCTTCGGCCCGGTGCGCACGACGTCCTCGCGGGCGAGCAGCACCCGAACCGGGTGGCCGTGCTCGTCGGCCAGTCGCCGGGCCACCTCGCTGAGTCCGGACTCGAGCTTTCCGCCGAACGCCCCACCGTTGCCGAGCAACGACGCCGGCTCGCCACCGGGCTCACACCAGGACGCATCGGTCTCGAGGTAGGCCGGTTCGGTCCAGGTGGTCCGAAGCACTGCGTCGAAGTCCCCCTCGGGGAGCTCAATCGGTGGCGGATAGTCGGCGGTTGTTCGGCGGCCCTGAATCTTTCCGGCGGCGGCGAGCGCCGCAGCGCGGGTCTCGGCGACGGCCCACCCATCGCCGTCGGGCACGGCGACCAGCGCGCCAGGTGGCGCGATGTCGTCGCTGAAGCCGCCCTCGCCGAGTGCGACATGCGGTCCGACCGACTGGGCGACCCCGCCCTCGATCTCCGCCCGCAACGCCGCGGCCTCGGCATCGCCCAAGGTCACCGGTGTGCCGAAGACCTCCCAGGCATCGAGCACCGGTTGCCACCCCGTGCACCGACACATGTGGGCGAGCAAGGCATCGGCTGCCTTGGCACGGTCATCGTGGGAAATCTCCTTGGACCGCAGACCCTCGAAACGGCAGACGATGCCCGGTGTGCAGAAACCGCACTGGCTGCCACCAGTCGCCGCAAACGCCTCACCCCAGGCGGCGCGGACCTCAGGCGCCAGACCCTCGACGGTCGTGACCTCACGGCCACGCACGCGGCGGATGGGAGTCACGCACGAGACGCGCGGCTGACCATCGACGAGGACGGTGCAGCATCCGCACTGACCCTGCGGCGAACACCCGTCCTTGACCGACACCATGCCTGCGCACCCCCGCAGGACGTCGAGCAGGGTCGCCGTGGTGTCAGCGACGACCACGGTCTCCCCATTGACGATGATCTCAACGCTCTCCTGCGACGTACCGGTCACGAACCCCGACGCTAGCGGTCGTCGATACGGCCACGGCTCGTCCTTCGACCTCGGACAGCGGTTAGCGTCGTGTCTCGTGCAGGGCCTCCCCCGTCGTTCATTCCTCCTGGGTGGTCTCGCCACCGGATCGATCGCGCTGATCGCCTGCGGTTCCGACAAGCAACCCGCCGCCCCGAGCGAGAACCTCAGCTTCCTCACACCAGCGTTCCCCGACGGCTTCCGGCAGGCACCGATCCTCGTGGCAGGCATCGCACAGCGGCTCACGTTCCTCGTCCGCGACGAGATCGATGTCATGCGTGAATCCGCACCCGCCGAGCTCGCCGTGCGCATCCGTCAGGGCGACACGGTCGTCCTCGAGACCATGGTCGCCCGCCGCACCGAGGGCATCATCACGCCGTATTTCCCGCTCGTGATGACCTTCGACGCCCCTGGTGAGTTCGTCGCCGAGTTGCCCGACCATCCCGCCGTCGAGCCCGTGCCGTTCCTCGTCGCCGATCGGGTCGACATCGAGATCCCTCAGGTCGGTGATCTGCTTCCATCGGCACCGACCCCTACCGTCGCCGACCCCAAAGGGGTCACCCCGATCTGCACCCGGGCGGCCGACTGTGCGTTCCACGAGATTGATCTCGTCGACGCCGTTGCCAACGACAAGCCCACCGTGCTGCTGATCTCCACACCGGGGTTCTGCCAGACCGACATCTGTGGCCCCGTCGTCGACCTCTTGATCGATGAGGCCGGTGATCGCACCGACCTCAATGTGATCCACGCCGAGGTCTACGTCGACCCGTCGGACTTCGCGGCCGGCGGCTTCCCCGAACTCACACCGGCCGTCAACGCCATGGCGCTCCCGTTCGAGCCCGCCATCTTCGTCGCCGCCGCCGACAACTCGATCCGCGCCCGGCTCGACACCACCTTCGATCGCAGCGAGCTCCGCGACGCGCTCTCGCTTGTCTGATCAGCGGTCGGAAAACGACAAACGCCCCGCCGAAGCAGGGCGTTGGTCAGGGCCGTGGCCCGATCGCGGGATCGGGTTCAGCTGAACGACTGGCCGCAGCCGCAGGTGCGCTGGGCGTTGGGGTTGTCGATCGAGAAGCCGGCGTCCTGGAGGCCGTCTTTGTAGTCGAGGGTTGCGCCCTCGAGCAGCTGGGCCGACTGGGGATCGACGACGACGTCGACACCACCGAAATCCTTGGTGATGTCGTCGGCGGCGCGATCGGTGTCGAAGTACATCTCGTAGGAGAAGCCCGAGCAGCCGCCGGGGCGAACGGCCACGCGCAGGGCGAGTCCGTCTTCACCTTCGGCGCTGATGAGCTCGTTGACCTTCGAAGCGGCGTTGTCGGTGAGCATGATCATGGTGGGTTCCTCCTGAAGGACGGAGATGCGACGGGATCGTCGAACCGTGAACTCTGAGTGTATCGGTCCGTCTTCGGTTGGTGGAAGTGGGCCGACCCCACACCACGCGAATCTGCCCAGCCGCTCTCGGCAGGCCACACGACGCCTATCCTGATCAACGTGGCCACGACGTCTCCCCCCACCCCCGACTACGTCATGGGTCTGATGCGTGGCGTGATCGACCCCGAACTCGGAAGCGACATCGTCGAGCTCGGCATGGCCAAGGGTGCCACCGTCACCGACGACGGATGGGTCCGTCTCCAGATCGACCTCACTACGAGCGGCTGCCCCCTGCGCGCCCAGATCCAAAAAGACATCCGCGCCCGGCTGACCTCGTTGCCCGGGATCACCCGGGTCACGATCGACTGGGGCGAGCTCACCCAGGACGAACGGTCCGAGGCGATGGCCAAGGCCCGCTTCAACGTCAGCCAGAACGCACCCGATACGAGCATTCCTTCGACCACCAAGGTCGTGATGGTCGCCTCCGGGAAAGGCGGTGTCGGCAAATCATCGATCACCACCAACCTGGCGGCGGCACTCGCCGAGCAGGGGTACGCCGTCGGAGTGATGGACGCCGACATCTGGGGCTTCTCGGTCCCGCGCATGCTCGGCGTCGACGGTGACCTCGTCTCCAAGGACGGCAAGATCCAGCCACTCGTGCGCAAGATCGGCGCAGGCCGCCTCGAAGTCGTGTCGATGGGCTTCCTCGTCGACCAGGAGGACTCCGCCCTCATGTGGCGCGGCCTCATGCTCAATCGGGCCGTCCAGCACTTCTGTCAGGACGTCGCCTGGCCGAGCGATCTCGACTACCTCCTGATCGACATGCCGCCCGGCACCGGCGATGTGCAGATGGGCCTCGCCAAAATGCTGCCCCGGGCCGAGATGCTGATCGTCACGACGCCGGCACTCAACGCCCAGAAAGTCGCGGCCCGCGTCGCCGACATGGGAGCGAAGAACTATCTGCGAATCGTCGGCGTCATCGAGAACATGAGTGAGTTCGTGGCGCCCGATGGTTCGCGCCACTCGCTGTTCGGTGAGGGCGGCGGCCAGCAGCTCGCCGACGACATCGGTGCGCCTCTGCTCGGGCGGGTCCCGATCGAGCCGGCGGTCAGCGTCAACGGCGACCAGGGCGATCCTGCTGCGCTCGGCGAGACACCGGCGGCCGAGCAGCTCCGGGCGATCGCCCGGGTGCTCGCCGAGGAGTACGTGCCACCGGTCGAGATGGCCGGCTGCAGTGCTCGCATGCTCGACGCTGCCATGGCCGCACTCGATGCGCTCGACGAGAACGAATCGAGCACCGAGCCAGCGGACGCCACTGTTCAGCGCTCGAGTTCGGGCGGATCCTCAGGGCGGTCGTAGTCGGCATCGCCGACATCGATGATGTCGCCGGGTACCTCACCGCCCGGAAAGCCGGGACCACCGAAACCGGCACCAGACGCACCGCCGAAGCCCGGACCGGTCACCGTCATGCGCGACCCGAAGCGGGCGATGAGAACGGTCCGGATGATCGCCCGAGAGGGCGGGAGCAGACACAGCAGGCCGACTGCGTCGGTGACGAAGCCCGGCGTGAGCATCAAGGCACCGGCCATCGCGACGAGCAAGCCGTCGAGCAGTTCCTTGGTGGGCAACTCCCCAGCGTTGACACGCTGCTGGAAGCGCATGAGCAAGCCGAGCCCTTCGCGACGGACAAGGAAGGCGGCTGCCGCAGAGATCAGGATCATCAAGGCGATCGCATTGACGCCACCGACCACCTCTGCTGCCTGGATCAGGACCCAGATCTCCAGGATCGGGACGACGAGGAAGAGGATGGCGAGGATGCGGAACACCCCCTCAGCGTAGGACCCACTCCGGGGCTCCCAGACGCGCCTGGGTCCCGGCGGGAACCAGCGCTCTAAGCTGCCATCGATGAGCGCCCCTGCCGATCGTCCACCGTCCGTCGACAAGCTGGCACGGTCGATCGCGGACGTCGGCCTTCCGCACCCGATGCTGGTCGACGCGGCGCGTGCCGCGATTGCGGCTGGCGCCCCTGATTCCGCCCGGTCGATCGCGGTTGCCACGAGCCGGCGGATGCTGCGCCCCGTCATCAACGCAACCGGCACGATCCTGCATACCAACCTCGGACGGGCGCCGATGGCGTGGGAGCAGCCCGAGCGCTACACCAACCTCGAGCTCGACCTCACCACCGGCCAGCGCGGTTCGCGCATGGCCACCGCCGGCGCGCTGATCGCCAAGGCCTGCGGCGCCGAGGACGCCATCATCGTCAACAACTGCGCCGCTGCCGTTCTGCTCGGTCTCGGAGGTCTTGCCGAAGGCAGGGACGTCGTCGTCAGCCGCAGCGAACTGGTTGAGATCGGCGGCGGTTTCCGTATCCCCGACGTGATGGCCCGGTCCGGCGCCAACCTCATTGAGGTCGGCACGACCAACCGCACACGCGTCGACGACTTCCACAGCGCCATCGACGACCCCGACAACGATGTCGCCATCGTGTTGCGGGTCCACCAGTCGAACTACACGATCGTCGGTTTCACCGAGGCGCCCACGACGGCCCAACTCGCCGGACTCGACGCACCGCTCGTCGCCGACATCGGCTCGGGCTTGCTCGACAGCCGGTGCCCATGGCTGAAGGGCGATCCGCCCGGCTGGCTGGCCGACGAGCCCGCCGCCCGCCAGACCCTCGATGGCGGGGCCGGCCTCGTGATGTTCTCCGGCGACAAGCTTTTCGGCGGACCGCAGGCCGGGATCATCGCGGGCGACGCCGAACTCGTCCGGAAGTGCGCCGCGCATCCGTTGGCCCGGGCGCTTCGGCCCGGTTCGCTCGTGCTGGCCGCTCTGCAGGCGACGGCGCTCGCCTATCTGGCCGAGGACGGCGACGCGATCCCGTTCTGGCGCATGGCTTCGCTCACCGTCGACCAACTCCGCGAGCGGGCCAATGCCTACGGAGTCGGCGAGATCGTCGACGTCATGTCCACGCCCGGCGGTGGCACGCTTCCCGGCGTGGAGATCTCCTCGATCGGTGTCGCGGTCGAAGGCGACCAGCGCGAGGCGCTGCGTGGACTCGACCACCCGATCATCGCCCGCGTCGACCATGGCGAACGTTCCTTCGGCGAGACGACCGTGCTCGATCTGCGCACGATCCATCCCGACGACGACGAGGTCGTCGCCGGCGCGCTCCGCTCGCTCACGAGCACCACCTGATGCACGTCGTCGCCACCGCCGGTCACGTCGACCACGGCAAGTCCACGCTGATCAAAGCGCTCACCGGCACCGACCCGGATCGGCTCGAGGAAGAAAAGGCTCGTGGCCTGACCATCGATCTCGGGTTTGCCGGCACGAAACTGCCGTCGGGTCGGGGCGTCTCGTTCATCGACGTGCCCGGCCACGTCCGCTTTCTCAAGAACATGCTCGCCGGCGTCGGTGGTGTCGACGCATGCATCTTCGTCGTCGCCGCAACCGAGGGCTGGAAACCCCAAAGCGAGGAACACCTTCGCATCCTCAGCCTGCTCGGCATCCGCCACGGCATCGTCGCGCTGACCAAGGTCGGCCACGTCGACGATGAACTGGCCACGATCGCCCAAATGGAGATCGCCGACCGGACCGAGGGCACCTTCCTGGCCGACGCCCCCATCGTGCCTGTCGACGCGATCGACGGGCACGGCATCGACGACCTCAACGCCGCGCTCGATCGTCTCCTCGATGTCACCCCCACGGCAAGGGATGACAAGAAGCCTCGCCTATGGATCGATCGCGTGTTCGCGGCCAAGGGCGCCGGCACGGTCGTCACCGGAACGCTCACCGGCGGGATGGTGCGGGTCGAGGATGAGCTCACCGTGCTGCCGCAGCACACCAGCGTCCGGGTGCGCGGGTTGCAGAGCCAGTACGCCGACCGCACGAAGGTCGGACCCGGCAACCGCGTCGCTGCCAACCTCTCCGGCGCCTCCCACGACCAGCTCCGCCGCGGTGACGTGCTCGTGCGGCCTGACGACTGGCATGTCACCCGCACGATCGACGCCAGTCTGCGAGTGCTGGAATCGCTCGACCGGCCGGTGACTCGGCGCGGGGCGCACCTGCTCTACCTCGGTTCAGGCGAGCATCCCGTTCGCGTTCGCGTGCTCGGACCCGATGCGATCGAACCGGGAGCTACCGGAGCGGTACGGATGCATCTGCCGGTCGGCCTCCCGCTCGTGCCCGGCGACCGCTTCATCCTCCGCGAGTCGGGTCAGGGGGTCACACTCGGCGGTGGCGAGATCCTCGACGTCGATCCGATCGTTCCGGCATCGCGGGCGAACCCCGATCGCAACGTCGAGCGGGTCGTCCGTGAACGGGGCCGCGTCGACGTCGACCACCTGCGCCGACTCACCGGCGAACTCCGAGCGCCCGACGTCGGCCGGTGGGCGGTCGATCCCGCCGCCTTGGCCGGCACGGCCGACGAACTCCGCGAGGCCGTCGCGGACGCAGGAGACCTCGGACTCAACATTGCTCCACTCGATGAGTTCGAGCGAGCCGTGCTCGAGGCGCTCGACGACATCACCATCGATGGTGCACGGGCCCGGGCCGCCGACTCGGTCGACGTCCTGGCCGACAGCGATCTGGTCGCCCGACTCGAAGCCGATCCGTTTGCGCCTCCGGACCTCGACGACGCCGATCCGGCCGAGATTCGCGAACTCGTCCGCCGCGGCGCACTCGTGCAGGAAGGTGGCGTTGTCTTCGCCGCGAGCGCCATCGACGAGGCGGCCCGGGTGGTGGCTCGGTTGTTGGCCGACCAGCCCGATGGGATCACCGTCGCCGAGGCCCGCGATGCATGGGGCACCACGCGCAAGTTCGCGATCCCGTTGATCACCCGACTCGACGAGACGGGCATGACCCGTCGTCGCGGTGATCTCCGGATCGCCGGGCCGCGCCTGCCCCAGGGCTGAGCAGCCCGTCGAGTGGTGATGGTTCAGGCGTTGGCGAGGTGCCGGCGTTCGGTTTCGGAGAGGCCGCCCCAGATGCCGTGCGGCTCACGAATCTTCATCGCATAGTCGAGGCATTCGTCGCGGACGCAGCACTCCTCACAGATCCCCTTGGCGATCGTTTCGCGGAAACGCTTCTCGTCGCGACGCTCCGGGGTGGTGGGCGGGAAGAAGACGGCAGCTTGTGGTCCGCGGCATGCCGCCTTGAGCTGCCATTCCGCCTGACTGGTGGTGAGCGCCATACCAACTCCTGACGACGACTCCCGACTGCACAAAAGGGCCTATCAGTTCGCAACGATGGCCACAAACGCTTTGGGTGGGATTTAGGCTCAAATCGGCCACAGAGCGTGCTGATGTACTTCTTTCAGTGCAAAACAGGCGGTTCCATGCCCCTTGTGCGCCTGAAACACTCCAGACAACGTCACAAACGGTGCACGCCGATCAGTCGCTGCGGTTGCCGCGCATCTCGCGATAGTCGCGGGCACCACCCTCCTCGGGTTCGATCTCCAGATAGAGCCCTTCGATGGCGACGACCCGGACCGGATCTCCCTTGGCGATCGGCGTGGTGCGATTGACACGCGCCTTCCAGGGTGCGCCGTCGATCGTGACGACGCCCTCACGTTTGATGTCCTCGGCAGCCTCGCCCATCGTGCCGATCATCCACTCGCGGCCAATCGTCGGTGTGCCGAAACGCGTGCGGATCATGGCCGGCATGCCCGAGATCATCGACACCGAGATGCCGACGATGCCGGCGAGCAAGGTGATCCAGGAGATCGCAAACCCATCAAACAAGAACAGCGAACCCACAACGAGACACGCCGTGGCGATCACCGACCACAGTTGGGCCACCCCGGTCTGGACATCAACCGCATAGCCGAGCATGGCGATGACCAGCAGTGCCAGCGCCCAGGGACGGGTCGGCAGGACATCAAGGCCGTAGCAGCCGATGACGAAGCAACCCGCGCCGAGCACCCCGGCGATACCGACACCGGCGGTATAGAACTCAAAGATCAGCAGTGCGGCGCCGATCAGGAACAACAGGTAGGTCATCGCCGGACTGGCGAACGTGTGCATCCAACCGTCGAAGAGCGACAGCTTCGAGAAGCGCACCGGCGAGACAGGCACGCGCACGGCTTCATCGCCGCTCGTGTCGATCTCGGAGGCAAAGCCCGGCAGATCGAGGGCGAAGAAGGCGAGGGTTGGCGAGTCCCGGTCGGCGAGACCGAAGGTGACGACGGTCTCCTCGTCGACGGTGTTCTTGCGCAAGGACTCGGCGACCTCGACGAACGACGGCATCAGCAGCGCCTCGGGGATGACGAGTTCGCCCGTCTCGCCGAACTCGGCACCGACGGCGACACCGATTTCGTCGGTTGCCGCGATCAACTGTGCGACCGTGCCTCGGGCATCGGCACCGGACGGCCCGACCCAGGCGTAGATCGGCACCTCGGCCTCGCTGATCTTCTCGGCGAGTTCGACCAAGCGCTCGTCGGAGACGACCGCCCGAGTGCTGTTGACCTGAAGAATCAGGCCGCCGCTGCCGCTGGTTTCGGCGTTGTCGATCGACGTCTCGATGAAGTCGGCCACGATGCGGTCGACGAACCCGGAGACCTGCACCACGTCGAAAACGAGTGGTTCGTTGGTCGTATCCTGCGCCTGGTTCTGGGCTCGAGCGGGGCTCATGGCGGACAGTGCTCCGACGAGGAGCGCCACGAAGGCGACCGATAGGCTGACGCGGCGTCGAAGCGACGACGGCCGACCGCCCCCACCGTCGGCCGATGAACTCCCGGTCAAGGAAGGCAGCGGCGAGGAGGGAAATGCATCCCAGCCATTTCTTCTCATCGTCGAATGTCCTGATCGTTGCGGGCAAGGGGGGCGTCGGGAAGACGGTCACGGCGGCGGCAGTGGCCACCGCTGCGTCTCGTGCCGGCCAGTCCGTCCTCCTCGTGGAGGTGGCTGGCCGTTCCGGCGCAGCATCGTTGTTCGGTGCTGTGCCCAAAGGCTACGAGGAATCGACCGTCTTCGAGGAGACGGAGATCGATGGTATTCGTCACGGCTCGATCACCCTGAAGTCGATCACCCCTGACGCCGCCCTCATGGAGTGGCTCGAGACCCACGGGTTCAAGCGACTGGTAGGCCGGATGGCCACAACCGGTCTCCTCGAGGTGGTGGCCACGGCCACACCGGGCATCAAGGATCTCCTCATCCTCGGCCGCATCAAGGCCTTCGAGGAAGCGGGCGCCTACGACCTCATCGTCATCGATGCTCCCGCCGCCGGGCACGCCGTCGGCTTCCTTCGCTCCCCCGCTGGCGTCCGGGACGCGGCGAAGACAGGGGTGCTGCACCGCCAAGCCGTCGAGGTCCTGGAGATGATCGGCGACCCGGACCGCTGCAAGGTGATGCTGGTGACCATCCCCGAGGAGACGCCGGTCAACGAAATGATCGAGACGAGCTTCGCCATCGAGGAGGAGCTCGGGGTGCATCTCGGCCCCGCTGTGGTCAACAGCGTGCTGCCCGACCTCGATGACCTCGACCACGACCTCGCCACCCTTGCGGCTGGGGCGGACCTCGAACTCACCGACAACGAGCGCACCGCGCTCGCCACCGCCGCTGATTTCCGTGCTGGTCGACTCCGTCTCCAGCACGAACAGCTCGACCGGCTCGGTGCCCTGCTCCCGCTCGATCAGATCCGCCTGCCGCATCGCTTCGGTTCGTCGATCGGACCCGACGAGATCGCCGAACTCGCCTCCGTGCTCACCACCGCCATTGAGGCACTTCCCGAGGAGGGCGACGAGTGACGGGCTTCGCCGAACTTCTCGCCGAGAGCCAGGTCGTGATCTGTTGCGGCACGGGTGGCGTCGGCAAGACCACGACGTCGGCCGCCACCGCCCTCGCCGCCGCGACCGCCGGCCGCCGCGCCTGTGTGGTGACGATCGACCCAGCGAAACGTCTTGCTGACTCGCTCGGTATCGGCGAACTCTCGAACACCCCCACCGTGATCGACGGGCCGTGGGACGGCACCCTTGCGGCGCTCATGCTCGACACGGAGTCGACGTTCGACGAGGTCGTACGTCGGCACGCCCACGACGACGCGCAAGCCGATCGCATCCTCGGTAACCGCTTCTACAAGAACGTCAGCGGCACCCTCTCGGGCACCCAGGACTACATGGCGGTCGAAAAGCTCTCGGAACTCTCCAGCAGCGGGGAGTGGGATCTCATCGTCGTCGACACGCCGCCCACTCGCGACGCCCTGGCGTTCCTCGAGGCACCGAAGCTCCTCACCCGGCTGCTCGACAACCCGATCTACAAGGTCGTCACCGCCTCCAACAAGGGTTTGATCGGCGTCGCCAACCGGGCTGCGCAAGGCGTGCTGCGCCAACTCGCCCGCGTGGTGGGCGCCGCCGTCGTCGACGAAGCCGTGGCGTTCTTCCAGGCGTTCCAGGGGATGGAAGACGGCTTTCGCGACCGGGCCCAATCGACGCTCGAGCTCCTCAGCGACGACCGCACCGCGTTCGTGCTCGTCGCTTCGCCCCGCAGCGACACCCTCGACGAGGCCCGCTATTTCCTTGACCGGATCCGATCCGCCGACCTCGATGCCTCGGGCGTGGTGGTCAACCGCATGCTGCCTGCCACCGGCGTCGGCACGGAACGGGCGGCGATGATCGAGGCCGAGCTCGCCGGCTCACCTGGCGCCAGTGCGGCGACCGCTCTCGCCGACCTCGCCGCAGCCGCAGCCGACGACGAGGCCCGCGTCGCCGACCTGGCCGAAAGCGCGCCCGATGCCGTGCTGGTGCGAGTGCCGATGTTGAACGACGACGTGCACGACCTCGACGGTCTGGGTCGCGTCGCCGACCTGCTCACGGCCGACGCGCCGTCAGCGACCAGCTGACATCTTCTTCGGTCGATCGGCGCGGGCGTGCCCTGCGCCGGATCAGCTCTGGGGTTCGTCGAGCGAGGCGACTGCCGACGGGAGATCCTCACAGACCGGCACGATGCGATCGAAGCCGGTGGTGTGCAGGAGACGGGTGATGTTGGCCCGGTCGCAGAACACGGCGATGACACCGTCGTTCTCCCGCACCTTTCGGATACCGCCGATGAGCGCACCGAGACCGGCGGAATCCATGAACTGCACCCCGCCGAGGTTGACGATCAGGCGGGCCTCCTCGCCGAGCTCGGCGAAGGCCTCACGGAAGGCCGCGACCGAGTACGCATCGAGCTCGCCCTCAGGGCTGAGCTGGGCGTAATCGGCACCCTCGGGACGATCTACACGGATCTCAAGCACGGCCGCATGGTAACCCCGTTCCGGCGAACGGGACACGCGCCCCTCTGCATCCCCCGGAACGTGGGCCGAAGGGGGCCGCCGTGTACCATCCGTGGCGTGACGGACATCCTTCTCGCCACCGATTCCGACGCCCTCGCCGACGAGGTCGAGGCCGCCGTCGCCGGAGCCCACCTCCTGCACCGTGTACGGGCAGGCGTCGACGTCGTGCCGGCCATCATGCAGGTTGATCCGGGCCTGGTGCTGCTCGACCTCCAGATCGGCAACATGGGCGGCGTCGCCGCATGCCTCGCCGTGCGGCAACGAGAGGAGATGGGCGATATCGAGCCTCGGCCGGTCGCCCTCCTCCTCGACCGAGAGGTCGATACGTTCCTCGCCAACGAAGCCCGGGCCGACACCCACCTCGTCAAGCCGCTCAACGCCTTCCAGATCCTGCGCGCCGTCGAATCGTTGGTTGCCCAGGAGCCGTCGTCGGCCTGAGGCGATACCCTTCCCAGTCGCACCACGGGCAGTGGCGCAGGTTGGTAGCGCGCCTCGTTCGGGACGAGGAGGTCGTGGGTTCAAATCCCGCCTGCCCGACCATTTCACGCTGATCCGGATCCCCGTCCTTGCGGCGGGGATCCGACCGTTTTCGGGCCACGATCGACACTGCCATACTCGGCGGGTGCTGGATCCGCTGGTCGCCGCCACCGCCACCGAACTCGCCGCACGGCTCCGGCGACGCGAAATCACGTCGGTCGATGTCGTCGAAGCGCACCTCGATCGGATCGACGAGGTCGACAGCACCGTCAATGCGATCCCGGTACGGCGGGCACGCGAGGCGATCCTCGCCGATGCCGCTCAGCTCGACGCACGGTCGCAACCGGCGGGGCCGTTGCACGGCCTGCCCGTAGCGGTGAAGGACCTCGAAGATGTCGCCGGGCTCCCGACCTCGTCGGGCTCGACCGTGACCTCGACTCGGCCGGCACGCACCTCCGGCCTCATTGCGTCACGTCTCCAAGCTGCCGGCGCGGTGATCATCGGCAAGACCAACACACCGGAGTTCGGCACCGGGAGCCACACGTTCAATCCCGTCCACGGACTCACCCGAAACCCTTGGGATCTCAGCCGCAGTGCCGGTGGAAGCAGTGGGGGCGCCGCCGTGGCGCTCGCCACACGCATGGTGCCGATCGCCGACGGCAGCGACCTCGGAGGTTCGCTCCGCAACCCCGCCGCCTTCAACAACATCGTCGGGCTGCGCCCGAGCATCGGCCGAGTGCCACTGGCCGATCCGACGACCCACCGCCTTGCCCGATTGTCGGTCCAGGGGCCCATGGGCCGCACGGTCGGAGATGTCGCACTCATCCTTTGCGCGCTCGCCGGGCCGGACCGGCGCGATCCGCTTGCACTCACCGACGACCCGAGCAGCTTTGCCTCGCCGCTGCCCACGACCATGTCGGCGACGGTCGGCTGGATCGGTGATCTCGACGGTGCCTTTGCCTGTGATGACGCCCCGATGGCGCTCGCCCGGGCGGCCGCCGACGTCGTGACCGACGCCGGTGGTGAACTCGTCGAATTGGGTGCTGTGCTTCCCGGTGCCGAACAGATCTTCCGGGTCGTGCGGGGCCTTGGCTTTCGCCAACTCGCCGCCGACATCCCCGCCGATCGCCACCACGAACTCAAAGACACGATCCGCGAGAACATGGCGTACGGCCTCGCACTCACCGTCGACGACATCATGGAGATGGAACGGCTTCGCGTCGGACTCCGCGAAACGGTGACTGAGCTCTTCGATCGGGTCGACGTGCTGGCGCTGCCGACGACGCAGGTGCTGCCCTTCCCTGCCGACTTGGAGTTCCCGACCGAGGTCGCCGGTCAGGCGATGCCGGACTACCTCGGTTGGATGATGTCGTGCTGCGTGATCACCGCCACCGAGTGCCCCGCAATCTCGATCCCCGCCGGATTCCACGACGGTCTACCTGCCGGCCTCCAACTCGTCGGCCGTCCGGGCGCCGATCGTGAACTCCTCGAGGTGGCCGCAGCGATGGAAGCCGCCCGTCCGTACCACCACCTCACGCCAGAGCTCTGAGGACGTAGCCGGACGAGTCGCGCCCGGCGGTAGGCGATCAGGCGCTGAGCGATGGGTGGGTATCGGCCGGCTTGTCGATCGGCATCGTCAGCTCACGCGGGTTGCGATCGAAACCGAAGACGGCGCGGTAGCCGTCGCTCGTCTCCCGGTGGACGATGTGCGGCGTCTCGGCCGAGATGACCGTGCCCGGGCCGCACACGAACCGCTCGCCGGTGTCACGGACGTCGATCGTGAGCTCACCGCTGACGATGTAGGTCGTCGACTGGAAGTCGTGCCAATGGAACTCGTTCTCCACGGCGTCGATGTCGAGCGCAACCGGGTGCTCACCTCGAGCCTCGGCCATGGCGAGCGCCTCGGACTCGTCGGTGAACTGGGATGGCTGGCACGAGAACTGCATACCGCCGATGGTAGGCGCGTTGTCGTCGCGGTTCCCGTTGGCGCCGAACGCCACTCCCGTTCATGATGAGCCGATGCAGGGGGAGGAACTCCGACACATCGTCGAGACCTACGAGAGGTTCGGCATTCATCGGGCCGGGACGGAGGTCGACCGGGCCGTCGTCGACTGGATGGAAGGCCGCTTCGCGGCGCTCGGGCTCAGCACGACCCGCATCGATGCGCCGTTCGACCGTTATGTCACCGAGTCGACCCTGACCGCCGACGGGGTCGAGATCGACCACCTTCCGTTCTTCTACGAGTGGACCGGCTCGATCGACACCACGGATGTCGAGGTCGTGTTGGCCGACGCCCACGCCGGAGGCCGCGATCACGACCTCGACCACACGACAGACGCCGCCGCCACCGCCGCGATGGTGATCGCCACCGAGCATCCCGACGGTTCGCTCGTGGCAGTCAACCGAGAGGCCCGTGCTCACGACGGCCGTCCGACCGTGCTCGTCGCCGGCCGCGACCATGCGCTGCTCAACGCCGCCGACACGGTCCAGCTTCGCCTCGATGCGTGGATCGAGCCGGCGCTCACGACCAACCTCGAGGCCCGCAACGACCTCGAGGGCCCACCGCTGCTGATCACGACGCCGCTCACCGGCTGGTTCGGCTGCGCCGGTGAGCGGGGCACCGGGGTCGCCGTGCTCCTCGACCTCGTCGAGCGGTTCGCCGACCGGCCGCTGCTCGTCCTCGCAACCGGCGGGCACGAACTCGACTATCTCGGCGTGCGCCAGTGGGTCGCCGCCCGGCGTGCCGAGCACGGCGAACGACCGGTTGCCGTGATCCATGTCGGTGCGTCGATCGCCGTCGACGAACCAGCCGACGACGGCAGCCGGCACCTGATCCCGACCCGACTCGCCATGACCGATGCCGGCGGCGAATCCGCTGAACGAATCGGCGCAGCACTCGAACCGGCAGCGTTCACCTTCCGTCCGGAGACCGAGTCATGGCTCGGCGAGTCGGAGGTGTTCTGCGACCTCAACGTGCCGATGCTGTCCTTCACCGGCAGCGGTGTTGCGTTCCACACACCGGAGGACACGACGGCGCAGGTGACGAGCGCGGCGTCACTCGCGTTGGTCGCCGACGCCGTTGCGAACGCCGTCGACGCCTTGCTCGATGGGATCTGAGATCAGTCGACCGGATCGATCAGGCCGGTGTCGACGTCGTAGACGAAGCCTCGCACATGGTCGGTGTGCGGAACGAAGGGCGAGGCCCTGAGGAGTTCGATCGAACGGCGCACGTCGTCGTACGGGTCACTGAAACCGCCGGAGGACCACTCCGGGACGACGCCGTACTCGGCTTCAAGTTCGGCTCGGAACTCCTCTTCGATCACGCCGCACACGCCGCACTTCGTGTGGTGGAGCAGGATGATCTCGCGAGTACCGAGCGCACGCTGGGAAAGACACAGCGAGCGGATGACGTCGTCGGTGATGATCCCGCCTGCGTTGCGAATGATGTGGCCGTCGCCGTTGTCGAGTCCCAGGATCTCGTGGATGTCCATCCGCGCGTCCATGCAGGCAACGACCGCGACCTTGAGCGCTGGCGCGGCCGGCAGACCGGAACGGGCCGACGCTGACGTGGCACGATTTCGGGCGACAAGGTCATCAGTTACCGGGGAGAAGTCGTCAGAGGCCACGACCCCCACTGTAGGTGCACTACTTTTGACCTGAACACACCACCTCTTCGAGAGGACTCGATATGAGTCAACCCCCTGGCCATTACCCGGCCGAAGGCGATCCGCCGAACACCGTCCGGTACTGGGACGGCGAACAGTGGGTCGGCGATCCCATCCCCGCCCCACCGAGCGCTGTCGCAGTCCCGACGGCCAGCGGTCTGGCAGGAGGCGAGCCTGTCTCCAAGATGGACCGCTTCCTCTGCGTCTTGCTCGAGGCCGTGCTGGCAGTCGTCACGCTCGGGATCGGATGGATGATCTGGGCACTCATCCTCGTACTTCGCAACGAGGGCCAAACCCCGGCAAAGAAGATCATGAACCAGAAGGTCATGATCGAAGAGACCGGTATGCCAGCCGGCGCCGCACGCATGATCTTCTTGCGCGGCATTGTCGGAGGCATCATCCTGAACATCGCCTTTTCCCTGTTCGTCATCCCCGGCCTGATCCTGCTCTTGTTGGTGTTCTTCGATGACAAAAACCGCACCTTCTGGGAGCGGGCGTCGGGCACCGTCGTCATTCGAGCCTGACCCCGTGATCCCGGTCCTCGACGCCAGGGCGGGCAACTTCGCCGCTGAACTGCGTCGGGCGAGCCGGGACGTCGGCTTCGTGTCCATCGTCGGACACGGCATTCCGGAGACGCTCTTCGACAGGGTCCGCAGCACGCTGCGGGCCCTGTTCGCGTTCTCCGACGGACAAAAGCGGGAACTCATGATCGAGCCCCGCAACTACCGCGGGTTCATCCCGCTGGGCTTCTTCACCCCAAACCGCGTCGAGATCAACGGCGACCGCGGCGACCGGTACGAGGGGTACAAGCTCCACTGGGAGTGCCCTCCCGGTCATCCCGTCATGGATGCCTGCGACCTCTACGGGCCGAACCGTTGGCCGGCTGACCTCCCAGAGCTGCGGGCCGTGATCCGCGAGTACTGGGCTGCATGCGAACGGGCGGCCGCTCCGATCATGGCGGCGTACGCCGATGGGCTCGGCGTCGACCCAGACGTGTTCGCACGCTGGCACGCCACCCCGCTCACCAACATGACGCTGCTGCACTACCCGGCCCAACCGCCTGCGAGCGACGCAATGGGGATCCACCCCCACAAGGACACGAACGTCATCACCCTGCTGCACCCCGGTGACGTACCCGGTCTCGAAGTGCGATCCCGCGACGGCGAGTGGATCACCCCCGACGCGCCATCCGACGCGCTCGTCGTGAACGTCGGCGAGATGCTCGAACTGTGGTCGGGGGGTGAGTACATCGCTACGCCGCATCGGGTCGTGAACCGCAGCGGGCACGAGCGCTACTCCTTCCCGTTCTTCGTCGTGCCGAATCACGATGTCGTCGTCGAACCTCTGCTCCCCCGCCGAGCCGGCTACACCACCAAACCAATGCCAGTCGGCGCACTCTCGGCCGAGGTGTGGCGCACCAACTGGCCCGACGAGACACCATCGACCGCCGGCCACGACCTCGGTACGCTCGACCGCGCATGACCGCTTTGTCCATCGATGGTGTGATCACCGAACCCGCCCGCACCCTGGAGGTGCTCGCACACGCCGATGTCCTCGTGGTCGGCTCCGGACCCGGTGGCCTCGCCGCCGCGATCGGTGCCGCACGCGCCGGGGTGTCGGTGCTTCTGCTCGAACGCAACGGCTGCTTTGGCGGCAACATCACCCAGGTCGGGGTCGAGGGCTTCGCCTGGTATCGCCACGAACAGACCCAGGATTCCGAGGGCATCGGCATCGAGTTCGAAGAACGGGCCAAGGCGGCCGGCGCCGCCCAGCCCGAACCCCAGAGCGACAGCCACGCCCTCGATGCCGAGGGGTTCAAGAACGTCGCCGACGACATGGTCGCCGAAGCGGGGATCCAGCCACTGCTCCACGCCATGGTCGTCGCCCCGATCGTCGAGGACGACGCCATCATCGGCGTCATCGTCGAGTCGAAGTCCGGGCGCCACGCAGTGCTCGGCCGGGTGGTGATCGACGCCACCGGCGACGCTGATATCGCCCACCGAGTCGGCACCTCGACCCGGAAGACGCCGCTCGAAGAGATGCAGGCTGCGTCGGTGATGTTCCACATGACAGGTGTCGACAAGGCGGCGTTCATCCAAGGCGTGAAGGACGATCCGCAGACCTACCTCTCCTGGGCGGGCGCCGACGAGTGGACGGTCGAGACCACCGGCAAAGAGGACGACATGTTCTCCCCGTGGCTGTCGAAGCCCTTCGACCGGGCCAAAGACGCTGGCCACATCCCCGCCGATCTCAAGACGCTCGGCGGCACGTGGGGCGCCATCTCCGACCAGGGAGACCTCACCTATCTGAACCTCGTCCACATGCCCGAGATCGACGGCACCGATGTGTGGTCCCTCACGAAAGGCGAGATCGAGGGACGCCGCCAGGCGCTCATGGCGATCGACGCCCTGCGCCGGTACACCCCCGGCTGCGAGAACGCCAAGCTCCGCAACTACGGCATGACCATCGGCATCCGCGACACCCGCAAGCTCGTTTCGCGCTATGAGCTCACTGCCACCGATGTTCGCGAGCAGGGCCGCTTCGACGACTCGATCGGCATCTTTCCGGAGTTCATCGACGGCTACGGGATCCTGATCCTGCCGACCACCGGCCGCTACTTCCAGGTGCCGTACAACGCGATGGTCCCGAGCGACGGGGTTCGCAACCTCCTCGTGACCGGCCGATCGATCGGCGGCGACCGGACCAGCCACGCCGCCGTCCGCAACATGATGTGCTGCACCGTCGCCGGTCAGGGCGCCGGCGTGGCCGCCTCCGTCGCCGTGAAGACCGGACGCGACGTCGCCGAGATCGACATCGCCGCAGTACAGGCCGAACTCAAGCGGCAAAACGTGCGGCTGTGGTGATCACGCCCGCACGGGGCTCGCGGTTGTCCGCGATCAGTCGATCGACGCGAGCCAGGCTCGAGCGTCGATCATCATCTCGATCGTCTGGCTGTGGGCCATGTCGTAGGCGTGTGCCCGCATGTTCCATCCGCCGGCCTTGAGCGAAGCGGCGACCGCCTCGGCCTGGTCGGTCGTGACGATCGGATCACGGGTGCCCCACTGAACCAGAGCGGGGCGACCGTCGCCGGTCGAAAGGTCGACGAGCACGGCGGCGAACTCAGGCAATCCGCAACAGATCGCCCAGACCCCGCCGTACCGGGGTGCATCGGCCTTGCCCACGAGCGTGAGCGCCAGATACCCACCCTGGGAGAAACCACCGATGTAGCACCGCTCGAGTGCAACCTTCGCCGCAGCAGCCTCGTCGGCGATCAGGGCCTCCAATGCGTCGACCGACGCCTGGAACTGGCTGAGGTCGCGCTGCGTCGTCTCCGTGTCGATTGACCACCACGAAGCGCCATCGGTGTCGCCGTTGGGCAACGGGACCGGGCCGCGGGGGGCGATCGCACTGAAGCGTTCATCGGGGTCGATGAGCGGCACATAGGACGCCAGGTGGTGCTGCTCGGCGGAGTAGCCGTGCAGAAGAAACAGCAGCCGAGGGGCGCCGTCTCGGGTGATCCGGTAGGTGGTCAACGACATGGGTCGGAGTCTGGCACGAGTCGGCCCATCAGCGGGCACCCCAATAGCCTTCGTCGCATGGACCTGACGTGGGAGGACCGCCAACGGGCGTTCCAGGCCAAGGTGCTCACCGAAGGGGTGAGCGAGGAGTTCGCCATCGGCGTCCGGCCGTATCGGACCTTCGTCGGCGCAGCCACCGGGACACCGCCGCCGGCCGGTTCTCGTCTCGAGCGGGCACTCATCGTCGTCATTGCGGGTGCTGCAATCGCCGCCACCCTCGTGCTGCTCGGTGGACCCCGCACGATCGTGGCCGTCATCGCCGGGCTCACCGGCGGCGTGGCGATGTTCGCCGGCCTCGCCGGACCCGACCCCCGGATCCGCCACGATCTCGACGAGCCGCTGCTGGCGATCTACGCCGATCGCGCCGGCATCGGTTCGGTGCCGATCTGTGTCACCGCCATCAGCGGCGAGGAGCAGATCCGGCTCGGCGAGGAAGGCTTCGGCAATGTCGTCGGCTCACCTCGACCGGGCGGAACCCTCGGCGTGTTCATCGACGACTACCTCGTCTGGGCCCGCACACCACCGCGCGGCAACCGCAAGGGTGACCCGAGCTTCGGTCAGATCTAGCCGCTGCGGCTCAATGGCCGCCGCGGCGGACACCGCCGTATTTCATCCGGGTGTCGGTCATCGCGGCGGGACGCTTCTCGTCGTCGAGAATCGCGGCGTCGACCACTTCACCGATGAACAGGGTGTGGGTGCCGAGGTCGTGAGCCTGACGGACCTCGCATTCCATCCAGGCGATCGCCTCGTCGAAGATCGGTGCACCGGTCACGCCGTCATGCACGGCACGGCCGTTGAGCGCTCCGTCTTCGAACACGGCCGGCTTGGAGAACTTCACGAACGGACGGGTCTCCTCGCTATCCCAGAGGTTGACCGTGAACGATCCACCCTCACTGATCAGGCGATGGGTGACCGCCGAGTTGTCGATCCCGATGCCGATCAGCACCGGCTCCATCGACAGCTGCGTGATCCAGCTCGTGGTCATACCGTTGCGTTCGCCGTTCGCCGCGGAACCGACGAGCGCGAGAGCGTTCGGGATCTTCCACGTGACACGGTTGACGAGTTCGTCTTCGAGGGCCATGCCCGGAGAGTAGAGCGGGCCCACGTCCTTCGTCGGGACGGCGATCCGAAGCGAGCAATCAGCCGAGGTCAGGACGGCCGGCGGCGACGGCGATGGCCATCCCCTCGACGAACAGCGGTCGCCCGTCGACCTCAATGACCTTCTCGCTCCAGGTGACCTCAACCTCGAACTCTTTCGCACCCGCGGCCTGGACCTCGACGACCGCGGCGGCGCGAGCCAGCTCCTCGGCTCGGGCCTGGGCCTCGGGATGCTCCCACGTCGTCTCTGGTTCACCGCCGGCGTGAATCCGATAGACGCCTCGCCGCGGCGCGGTGACCGGGACTTCGGCGCGCACCCGGACCTTGCCGACGACGGCGCCGATGGCATTGGCGACATCGGCGTTGGCAGGAACCTCGACCTCGGTGCCGAGCAGCTCGCCGATCGCCGGGTAGTAGGTGGCTGCCGGAGCACCGAGGCCGACGAGTTTGGCGCCGAGCCCGACGTCGATCCGGGCAGAGCGAGACGTGCGATCGAGCGCAGCAGCGACGAGCGCAGACTGTGCGAGGGCGTCATCGAGGCCGTCGCGGTCGAGCGCAGCCGCAAGCAACGCCTCGGCTGATCGACGCACGAGCGCAGCGACGACGGCGTCGCTGATCTCCTCGGGCGTCTCGGCGATGGCGTTGCCGTATCGATCTCGGCGGCGAGCGAACACGGCCGCACCCAACCGGGCGATCTCGGGGTCGTGGGTGGTCTGGTCGCCGAGCACATGGCTGGCATCGGTGGGGGTGAAGGCGGCGAGGCGCAGAATCGCCCGGCTCACGAGGCGTCGCATCGCTCGCTCCTGGAGGCTTGTTGCGACCGCCTGCGATACCGGGACGAGCGGCTTGTCGATCGCATCGACGACCGCCTGTTCGTTGCGGTCGAGGACGGCACCCTCAGCTCGTGCCGTGCGCTGGAGGAACACGCCGTCGAATGCGCCAGGGATCTCGTCGTTGAGGCGCGCTCGGAGTTCGTTGCGGAGGAGGTCACCATGCTGCTCCCCCATCAGGCTGAGTGGCACGACCCGCCGAGGACCAACCTCGAGCTGGGAACCGACGGCCCGGTCGGCGAGTCGAATCTCGCTGTCGCCGCCAAGGCCGTGCGTGTGCATCAGCACCGCCTCGACCATCGTGCGGTGGCCGCCAACGGTGGCGCCGTCGGCTCCGAACGGCGGCATGCCGTCGCGCACGACGGCGATGTCGGTGGTGGTGCCGCCGATGTCGGCGATCACGGCATCGTCGGCGTCGGCGAGATGGGCCGCACCGACGAGGCTGGCGGCCGGACCCGAGAGGATCGTCTCGACCGGACGCTCCTTCACGAAGTCGACCGATACGAGCGAACCGTTGCCGCGCACGATCATCATCGGGGCGTCGATCCCCCGTTCAGCGAGACTCCCGCCGGTGGTGGCGACGAGGTCGTCGATCATGGCGATGAGACGAGCGTTGAGCAGGGCGGTGACGCCTCGCTTCGGGCCACCGAGGCTGGCCGACAGCACATGGCTGCAGGTCACCGGCTTTCCGGTGCGTTCGCGGATGAGTTCGCGGGCGGCGAGTTCGTGCTCGGCGTTACGCGTGGCGAACTGGGCGGTGACGGCGAAGCCGTCAACCTGGTCGGCGACCTCGTCGACGCGGGCGGCCAGTTCGTCGAGGTCAAGCGGCTCGACCGGATCACCGTGGCTGTTGTGACCTCCACCGACGACGATGACGGCGTCGTCACCGATCGCTTCTCGCAGACCGCCGCGATCGAGGGCGTCCTCGTCGAACCCGATCGTGACGAGGCACGCCGGACGACCCGTGCCCTCGACCAGAGCGTTGGTGGCAAGCGTGGTGGATAGGGCCACCATCTCGATCGCGGACGGATCGACCGCGGCGTCGGACACGGCCGCATCGATCGCCCGACCGATCCCGATCGCCAGTTCGTCGTGCGTGGTGGGCGACTTCGCCTTGGCGACGATCTCCCGAGCGCGCTCGTCGTACACGACGGCGTCGGTGTACGTCCCCCCGGTGTCGACACCCAACGCGTAGCGGCGCGGCTCGGTCATCGCGGCACAGTCTGCCGCAGGAACAGCGACGCAACGCACCAACGAGGATCACATCTGTTAACGGCGACACGCTGCGCCGGACGGGTGGGCGACGCTCCGGCCGACGCCGGCCGTTGATCGTCGCCCACCCGTCCGTTGCGCAGCGTGGTCGGCGTTCAGCTGTTGGGCATCCAGGCGGCCTCGCCCTGGAAGTACTGCGATGCCATGTCGAAGGAGGCGATGAGCGAAGCTTCGGTATTGCCGTCGGCAGCAAGCCAGAGCCCGATGCTGCCTTCGAGGAAGACGCAGGGCGCGTCACAGTCGGGCCCGTAATCCCAAATCTTGCTGGAGTGGATGAAGATCACCTGCGAGCTGTCGCTGGACCAGGTCGGCGACTCGATCGCGCCGTAGAAGTAGGGGTTCTCACCGTCCTTGGTGACGACCTGGGCCTCACCCGACTCAAGATCGACCATCGCGAGCGCATTCGCGCTGCCGGTGTCACCCGATCCACCGAGCGCCGCTTCGATCGCCAGCCTCTGACCGTCGGGGGAGATCTCGCAACAATCCCGACCGAACGGGCTGAGCGGAAGCTCGCCGAGCTCGACGGCAGATGTCTCGAGATCGCCGTCGATGATCTCGATGCCGGAGAACGTCAAGCTGTCGTGAAGCAGCCACGTCCCCGATGGGGTTGCCGCAAGATCGAGTGGACGAACCCAGGATTCCCGTGGGCCGACCTCGAAGTATGTTTCCGAATCACCGGACTCGGCGGTGTACCGAGTCAGATAGGTGACGTCGTCGGCGCTGGCGAACTCGCCCGAATCAATGCTCGAGAATTCGAACACCTCAGCATCGTCGTCCACCACAAGGTGCTGAATCGGAAGCTCGTGCTGGAAGAGGAAGGTCACCGCCTGGCTGTCGAGATCAACCCGGTTGACCAGCGATGAATCGTCGGGCCCGGGCGACACGAAGAAGATCGCATCACACCCACTCGACCACACAGGCGCTCGAGGCTCGGACGGCCCGTTGGGAAGAACATCGACCAAGGCCGCTGATTCGAGGTCGAAGAGGTACAGGGAATCGGCCTCACCGAACTGCCCGGTCAACGCGAGGGTCGAGCCATCACACGGCGATGCGGGCGGGGCCTCGGTCGTGGTCGTGGGTGGCTGCGTCGTCGACGACGGTGCGGTGGTGGTAGTGGTGGTCGTTTCCGCCGTCACCTCTGTTTCGCCCGTGTCGGACTCCTCGGCGGTTTCAACCTCCGTTTCGGGGGCGTCCGAGCTCGGCGACTCGTCGCTGCCACAGGCAGTGAGTAATGCGGCTCCGAGCACGCACACGCCAAGGATCTTCATGGCGGATGTCGTCAGGATGTCGTTCACCGTGTTCTCCTTCTCGAGGGTTGTGCGTGTCCTGATGGCAGACCCGACGGATGTGGACACAAAACCTAGACCACTCCCGAGACCGCTTCAGTCGACGGGCGACCAGAGCGGCTCGTCGATCACGAAGCCGATGTCCTCGCCCCACGTATTGCGATACGCCACCTCGTGAACGGGATCACGCTTGGCCACGCCCCAGGTGCCGGTCGGATACCCCATCGGGATGCAGGCGGCCATCTTCCACCCCTTGTCCTCGGGCACACCGAGGATCTCGAACGTCTCGCTGTTCTTGAACGCCAGCACGCTGGTGAGCGACGAGCCGACATCCTCGGCGCGGGCCGCGAGCATCGCCGACCAGATCGCCGGGAAGATCGAACCACCGCTGGAGTCGTTGCGGTCGAAGGCGAACAACAGCAGCGGATACGACGCAAAGTTGTCCTGAGCCCAACCCACCGACTTGATGATCTTGCGCATCTGGACGGTCTCGGGATCGGTGGAATCCGACTCTGCGTCGTCCATCTTGTCCTTGTAGATGGTCGCCCAGAGCAGATCGATGCACACCCTGTAGAGCTCACCCAACTGCTCCCGTTTGGCCGGGTCATCGACCAACATGAAGCGCCAGTTCTGATTGTTTCCGCCGCTGGGAGCCCGGATGGCGGCATCGAGGATCCGCATCTGCACGTCCTCGGGGATCGGGTCGGGCTTGACCCGTCGCATCGCTCGGGTGGTGTACAGCGCTTCACGGATATCCATGCCGCTGAGTCGACCACGGCTCGCCCCGACGCGCAAAAATCGGGCCGCTCGGCAGAGCGGAGCGCAGTCCCGTAGCCTTCAGTCATGGCGAGCGCCCCCCGCCCCCCGCTTGAAGCCGTCCGCGACCGTCTTGGTCGCGGCATTCGCGAGATGCTCGCTGGCACACCCGACCAGGTGCACGAGTGGGATCCCGCCGCCGAACGCCGCTTCGCCCCCGACTCAGCGATGTGGGCCGTGCACACCGACGTCGCCATGCTCGTCGGTGGGCTGCGGGCCTTGCTGCTGCAGACGCTGCACCCCCTCGCCCTCGCCGGAGTCGTCCAACACTCGACCTACAAGACCGATCCACTCGGCCGGCTCCACCGCACCGGCGCCTTCGTCGGCACCACGACCTTCGGCACGGTCGAGGAATCCGACCAGATCATCGCCCAGGTCAAAGCGATCCACGCCCGGGTCAACGGCACCGCTCGCGACGGCCGCGAGTACTCCGCCCTCGACCCCCACCTCCTCATGTGGGTCCACTGCACCGAGGCCGACAGCTTCCTTCGGGCCCGGCAGCGCTACGGCGCAACACCGCTACCGGAGAGAGTCGCCGACACCTATGTCGCCGAGATCGGCGAGATCGGCGCGGCACTCGGCGTGATCGACCCCCCGCAGAATCAGGCCGAACTCCGCGAGCGGCTGATCTCCTACCGGCCCGAACTGCAGGCCACCCGCGACACGCGCGAGACCGTCCGATTCCTTGTCGTGCCGCCGCTTCCCCTTGCCGCCCGACCGCCCTACGGCATCTTGTTCGGTGCGGCCACAGCGATGCTTCCCCGCTTCGCTCGCCGGATGCTCCTGCTGCCGGTCGCCCCCGGTGCCGAGTCGCTGGCCATCCGGCCCGCCGCAACCGCTTTGCTGCGCACGATGGGATGGGCACTCGGCGACCATCCGGCAGTCGAGGCCGCACGGGCCGCCGAAGCCGACTGACCGCCTAGCATCGAGGCCATGGAACTGGCCGAGGTGCAGCGGTTGATGGACGAGCTCTATGGCGAGGCCGACCGCGCCCGCGGTGTGCCGTCGACGGTGGCCTGGCTCGCCGAGGAGCTGGGCGAACTCGCGCAGGCCGTGCGCAAGGGAACTCGTGAGCAACAAGTGCACGAGTTCGGCGACGTGCTCGCCTGGCTCGCATCACTCGCCAACCAGATGGACATCGACCTCGACGACGCCATGCAGCGCTATGTCGAGAACCCGCCCTGAGCGACATTCGCGGATGTGAGCGGTTCGATTGCGCCAGGAGTCGGCTGTGCGACCTCGCCGCTCGACTCAGCCGGCGCTGACGATGCCCTGCTCGATGAGGCTTTCCGCGATCTGGATCGTGTTGAGCGCCGCACCCTTGCGAAGGTTGTCACCCGACAAGAACAGGCTTAGACCGTGCTCGACTGTGTCGTCGACCCGAATACGACCGACATAGGTCGCATCGACACCGGCCGAGTCGAGCGGCGTCGGGATGTCCATCAGTACGACACCATCGGCATCGGCGAGGAGTTCGCGTGCACGATCGGGGGTGATCGCCGAGGAGAACCGGGCATTGATCGCCAGCGAGTGGCCGGTGTAGACCGGCACGCGCACACACGTGCCCGAGACCTTGAGGTCGGGCAAACCCATGATCTTGCGGCTCTCAAAGCGAAGCTTCTGCTCCTCGTTGGTCTCATCGAGGCCATCGTCGACCAGCGCACCCGCGAACGGGAGCACGTTGAACGCAATCGGCTTCACGAAGTTCGGGCCCTCGTCGATCGACACCGCCCGCCCGTCATAGGTGAGCTCCGGACCGTCGGCGCCGACCTTCTGGGCCTGCTCATCAAGCTCGCGGACACCCGAGAGCCCGGCACCCGACACGGCCTGGTAGGTCGAGATGATCATCGCCTCGAGCCCGGCCTCGTCGGCAAGCGGCTTCATGACCGGCATGGCGACCATCGTGGTGCAGTTGGGGTTGGCGACGATGCCCTTGGGGATCGAGTGGAGGTCGGCGGCGTTGACCTCGGGCACGACCAGCGGGACGTCGTCATCCATGCGCCAGGCACTGGAGTTGTCGATCACGATCGCACCAGCGGCTGCGACCCTCGGCGCGAGTTCTTTCGACGTGGAACCTCCGGCGGAGAAGAGCGCAATGTTGAGGCCGCTGTAGTCGGCCGTCTCTGCGTCTTCCACCGTGATGTCCTGACCATTCCATTCGATGGTCTTGCCCGCCGAACGGGCGGATGCGAACAGTCGAAGCGAGGTCACGGGGAAGGAGCGCTCCGCCAAGAGCGCCCGCATCACACCGCCGACCTGGCCGGTGGCACCAACGATTCCTACGTGCATGGCGGTCAGGCTATCGGCCAGCGGCACCGGCTCAGCCGACGAGTTCAGCGTGGTACGCCTCGAGACGAGCGAAAAGTTCAGCCTCGGGAAGCTCACCCTCGCTGCGCTTGAGTTCGAGCAGCCAACGCATGATCTGCCCGATCTCCCTGCCCGGACCGATGCCGAGGTGGGCCATCACGGCATCGCCGTCGATCTGGGGCCGCTCGGCATTTCGGCGATCCTCTTCCGCAAGCTCGGCGATGCGGCGCTCGAGGTCGTCGATTGACTCTCGGAGCGCCTCGGCCTTCGCCCGGTTTCGGGTCGTGCAGTCGGACCGCACGAGCGCATTCAGGCGGCCGAGCAGCGGACCGGCATCACGGGCGTAGCGCCGTACGGCGGCGTCGGACCAGCCGTCGGCGTAACCCTTGAACCGGCCGCTGAGACGGACCAGCTCGGCAACCTGGTCGGTCACCGACTCGTCGTAGCCGAGCGCCGCCATGCGCTTGCTCGTCATCCGACCACCGACGACCTCGTGATGACGAAAGGTCACGCCACCGTGCTCGAAACTTCGGGTCTTGGGCTTGGCGATGTCGTGAAACAACGCGGCTAGGCGAACGATGAGGTCGGCCGGGGTCTTGGCGACGACGGCGACCGTGTGGGACAGGACGTCCTTGTGACGATGGATCGGATCCTGCTCCATCCGCAGCGCCGGCAATTCGGGTACGAGCGTGTCGATGCGGCCGCTGTCGATCGCCGCCCACAGGGAGGCGGAAACGTCGTCGGCCATCAGAATCTCGTTGAGTCGTTCGGCTGGCGCCAGCTCGGTCGCAGACATCGCTCGCAGAGTCTACGGTTCAGCCCATGATGCTCGACCGCTTTCGTCTCGATGATCGTGTTGCCATCGTCACCGGCGCCGGCCGAGGAATCGGCGCCGCCGTCGCAGCCGGTCTGGCCGAGGCCGGTGCCGACGTCGTCGCCGGTGCCCGTTCCGCCGACCAGCTCGCCGAAACCGCAGCGGCGGTCGAGGCGCACGGACGACGAGCGGCGACGGTCGACGGCGACCTCTCTACCCGCGACGGCATGCAGTCACTCGTCGACACCGCCATCGCCGAGTTCGGGCGGATCGACATTGTCGTCAACAACGTCGGTGGCGCAATGCCCTCGGCCTTCCTCGACACGAGCGAGCGGTCATTCGACACCGCGATGCGCTTCAACGTCACGAGCGCCTTCAATCTGACCCAACTCGCCGCGCCTCATCTGCTCGAATCTGACGGTGCGTCCGTGGTGAACATCGCATCGAGCGCAGGCCAGTTCGCGATCCGAGGGATGAGCGCCTACGGCACCGCCAAGGCGGCCCTGATCCATCTCACTCGCGAACTTGCGCAGGATCTCTCGCCGAAGGTGCGGGTCAACGCCGTGAGCCCGGGAGCGATCGCGACCTCGGCACTCGACATCGTGCTCCAGACCCCGGAGCTTCACGACGCCATGCTCGACGGCACACCGATGCGTCGCCTGGGCGACCCTGACGACATCGCCGCTGCCGTGCTCTTCCTTGCCTCGCCTGCTGCGAGCTATGTCACCGGCGAGGTGCTAGCGGTCAACGGCGGCATCCAGGGCTCAAACCTCGAACTCGGGCTCCCCGATCTGTGAGCTGAGCCACAACGGCGGCCGGCTGGGCCATCCGCCCCACCCGATCTACGCTCGGGCCATGGGAGACGTGCAGGAACGCAACAAGGCCATCGCCGCTGGATATTGGGAGGCGCTGTACTCCCACGACTGGGATGCCGTGGCCAGCTTCTTCTCCCCCACCGCCAACTATGTCGACAAGGGGTTGGGCGAATCCCTCGGCGGCGCTCACGGACCTGACGAGATCGTCGCCCGGCTCCGACTCGGGCTCGACCCGGTCGAGGCCCACAATCACGTCGAAGGGATGATGATCGCCGAGGGCGACGTCGTCGTCACCGAGCACGAGGAGGAGTGGGTCTTCCACACCGGTGAACGCGTCCTTCATCCGTTCGCCTCGGTGATGGTGTTCGCCCCCGACGGGAAAATCGAGCGCTGGTGGGACTACTCGAATCTCGGCAACCTGCTCGACAACGCGCCCGCCTGGTGGCTCGAGCACATCGCTCAGGGGTACCGCTCCGCAGAGAAGTAGCGAGCCTCGATCCCGTCGAGCACGGTTTCGAGGCCTTCGGCGAAGCGTTCTTCGCGGCTCAGGTTCACCAACAGCTCCCGCCGGAACGTCGCGACTCGGGCGAATTCCCCGTCAGGAGCGAGATCCGGCAATTCGCTTGCCGAACTTGCCTGCTGCACGAGCGTGCCGACCACCCAGTTCGCCACGACACTGAAGGCGAGGGCGGCGACGCGGAGGTCGTCGGTGGTCCCGTCGAAGATGGCGACGACCCGGTCGAGAAAACGTTGTTCACCACGAGAGACAGGTGGACGACCGACCAGCAGCGGGAACGCATTGGGGTGCACTGCCGCAACCGAGACATAGCTGAGGGCCATCTCGGCGGCCCGAACCCGCCAGGGCCCATCAGGTTCGGTGTAGGCATCGAGGATGTGCTCGTACAGGCGGTCGGCGACCGCATCGAGCAGGTCGTCCTTGTTATCGACATGGTTGTAGAGCGACATCGCCTCAACCCCGAGCTCCGCACCCAGCTTGCGCATGCTCAGCTGATCGAGGCCGCGCTCGTCGATCAGTGAGAGTGCCGTCTCGGCGATCAGGGCCCGATTGAGGGGCGCACGCTCGGTGACCGTCATTCCGAGAGTGTAGGGCGGGTGGGGGTCCCGTCTGCGAGCTGCAGCTCCTGGCTCGGCCAGCTGACGACGAGAAACGACCCCATCCCGGCAGGATCGAGCAGGGCACCCGCTTCGGTGAGTCGGCTCCGTGCCCGGAGCGCAGCGAGGTCACCGACGTGGGCCGATGCCTCCCATGCACGACGACCTTCCTCGACGAGCGCGTCGATGCCGTGCCGGCGCAGGAACGCTGCCTGCGTCTCGATGATCGGTGATCCGATCGCCGCAAGCTGCTCGGCCGGCAGGTCGATCGTGATGTCGCACCGACCGGGATCGGCGAGCCAATCGACCACTCGGTCATGACTCCGGTAGGCCCGCAGCCACTCGCCGTCGCGTTCGAGCAGGGCACTCGTCGCTGCGGCGTAATCGAGCACGACAACGAGGGCTTCGGGGAAACAGCGACGCCGCTCACGCACCCAGTCGGTCGCCGGTCCGATGACGGGCAGCACGCTTCCTGCGGGAGCGTCGTCAACGCCGGCCGGCGTCGCCGTCGGCGAGCCACCGACCAGCACGAAGCCAGTGTCGTCGGTGCCGACCCGCAGCTCGAACCAACCCGAGTCGCCGCACTGAACAATGTCGAAGGCCAGATTGTCGAGCAGCTCATTGGCGAACACGACATCGACCCGATCGAGCGAAGCGTCGTCGGCCATCGACCGTAGATGATCCCCCTCGGGATGCTGGAGCCGTTGGCTGTCGGACCGCTCGACCATCACCCACTCAAGCGCGCCCGCCCCGAGGCATGCGCCGCCGGCTGCGGTGACGGTGCGGGCAAGGGTGCCCGGACCGGCACCGTGCTCGGCGACAACAAAGCGATCGGGCTCCCCTGCCTCTCGCCACCATGCATCGACGGCGTTGCTCACAACTGCGCCGAAGAGCGGCCCGACTTCCGGCGCAGTGATGAAATCGCCGCGCCGGCCCGCCTGACCACCGGTGGCGTAGAACCCCTCCGCCTTGTCGTACAGGGCCGCGTCAACAAAATCGGACACGGCGATGGGCCCATCGGCCGCGATGCGCGCTCGGAGTCGATCGGCCAGCGATGTGGCCGCCATGAGATCAGCCGCCGAGGCCGCCGGCCAACAGCGTGACGTCGAACTCGCTCACCAGCGGCGGGTAGACGCCGAAGGCGATGGTGAGGGCGACCGTGATAGCCAACGCCGACACCAGCGACGCCGGGACACGAATCGGTGTCGTGTCGCCGTCGGGGGCATCCTCCGCCCACATGCCGAGGCCGATGCGGGCGTAGTAGTAGAGCGCGATCACCGAGTTGACGGCGACGAAGACACCGAGCACCACACCGGATGCACTCTCGGCATCGATCACGGCCTCCATGACCCGGAACTTCGCCCACCAACCACCGAGCGGCGGGATGCCGGCGAGCGAGAACAGGAAGACGGTCATCGCAATGGTCAGGCCCGGGGCGTAACCGAACAGGCCCTTGAACGAGTCGATCTCGGCGGAGCGGGTCTTGCGGGCCACCGCCAGCACGATGGCGAAGGCACCGAGGTTCATCGCGGCGTACACCAACAGATACGTGACCGTGGCGGTGAGGGCGGCGTCGCCGACATCGCTGGCGACCGCCAGCGGCGCCAGCATGTAGCCCGCCTGAGCGACGCCGGAGTAGGCAAGCATCCGGACCAGGTTGGTCTGACGCAGGGCGATCAGGTTGCCGACGGTCATCGAGGCCGCAGCGAGAATCCAGATCAACGGTTCGTAGACGTCGTCACGGCCGAAGAAGCCGACGAAAAGGAGATTCAGCAACGCCACGAAGCCAGCCGCCTTCGACGCGACCGAAAGGAACGCCGTGACCGGCGTCGGGGCACCCTCGTAGGTGTCGGGTGCCCAGGTGTGGAACGGGAACGCCGAGACCTTGAAGGCGAAACCGATGATCACGAAGATCACGCCCATCACGACAATGGCGGACGGCGAACCATCGACGCTGACGGCGTCGTTGATGTCGGTCAGGAGGGTCGAGCCGGCGCCGCCGTAGAGCAGCGACATGCCGTAGAGCATGATCGCGGAAGCGAACACACCCATCAGATAATACTTCAGGCCCGCCTCGTTGCTCTTGAGGTCACGCTTGCGCCAGGTGGCGAGCATGTACGCGGGGATCGAGAGCAGTTCGAGCGCAACGAAGACCGTGATGAGGTCGCGGGCGGACGCCATCAGGACCATGCCGAGGATCGAACTCAGCAACAGGCCGTAATACTCGTTCTCCCAGTAGTCACCCTCGGCGACATAGTTGGTCGACAACAGCACGACCACATATCCGGCGAGCAGGAACATCGCCTTCATCACCAGGGCGTAGTTGTCGACCACGAAGGCCCCGCCGAACATCACGCGATCCTCGCCGTCGAGGGCGAGGGTGATGATCGGGATCATGGTGACCAGCAAGGCGATGGAGGCGACCGACGAGGTCAGACGGCGGCCCCGCTCAAGCCAGACAATGTCCATCACGGTGACGAGCGCGCCGAACGCAAGGAGCGTGAGCTCCGGCGCGACGGCATGCCAGTCGATGGCGGGTCGAACGAAATCGACCTCTTGGGCGAGCTGGGCGAGCATCAGGTTCAGCCTCCGAGGGCGGCCGTGGTGGCGGCGGCGACACCGTCACAGCCGTTCTCCAACTGCAGACAGTTGTTGAGCGACTCGACGACGGCCGGGTCGGTGACTTCGAAGATCAGGCCGGGGGCCACGCCGAAGAGCACGATGAGGAAGAGGAAGGGTGTCCACGACGCCCATTCGAGCGGCGTGACGTCGACGATCTCGGGGTCGTTGGCGAACTCCTCCGAGGGCTCGCCCATCGCGGTCCGCTGGAGCAGCCACAGGAGGTAGCCGGCAGCGAGCACCGTACCGACGGCAGCGACGACCATGTAGCCGCGGAACGTCTCGACGGGGAGACCGTTGGCGGGCTGATAGGCCGACAGGATCGCCGGGAACTCACCCCAGAAGCCAGCGAGACCGGGCAGGCCGAGCGACGCCATCGACGTGAAGCCGAGAATCCAACCGAGGCGCGGCGCCTGGATGAGCATGCCACCGAGACGGCTGATCTCGAGGGTGTGATAGCGGTCCTTCACCGAACCGGCGATGAAGAAGAGCATGCCGGTGATGAGACCGTGGGCGACCATGCCGAAGATGGCGGCGTTGATGCCGAAGTCGGTGAGGGTCGAGATGCCGAGCATCACGAACCCCATATGGGCCACCGACGAGAACGCGATCAGGCGCTTCATGTCGGTCTGGGCAAGACAGCCGAGGGCGCCGTAGATGATGCCGATGACGGCAAGCAGGCCGATCACCGGGGCCCAGGCCTCGGCGGCTTCGGGAAGCATCGGGATCGAGATGCGGATGAAGCCGTACGTGCCGAGCTTGAGCAGCACGGCGGCCAGGATCACCGAACCCTGTGTGGGCGCCTGCGTGTGGGCATCGGGCAGCCAGGTGTGGAACGGGAACATCGGCACCTTGACGCCGAAGCCGATGAACATGCCGCCGAAGATCAGCAACTGGCTGCTGCGGGCGATGCCGGCACCGGCGGTGTCGGTGAGCTCACGCATGTCGAACGTGCGCAGGAGCTCACCGGTGACGGGATCCTTGGCGAGGAAGAACAGCGCCAAGAAGCCGAGCAGCATCAGGGCCGAACCGAACAGGGTGTAGAGGAAGAACTTCAGCGACGCGTACCGACGATCGTCGCCACCCCACACCGCGATCATGAAGAACATCGGGAGCAGGACGACCTCGAAGAAGACGAAGAAGAGGATGAGGTCCTGCGCCACGAAGGTGCCGATCATGCCGGTCTCGAGGATCAGCATGAGGATCAGGAACGACTTCGTGTTGCCCGGCGACGGGATGTGGTTCCACGAGTACAGGAAGACCAGCGGCATCACCAGCACGGTGAGGGCGATGAGCGGCAGCGACATGCCGTCGACACCGAGCGTGTAACCGGCGCCAATGACGTCGATCCACGGCTCATCGACCACCCACTGGAGTTGACCAGCCTGGTCGTAGTTGAAGTCGAACAGCATCGCGATGCCGAGACCGAGGGCGACGAGGCTGACCGCGAGCGCCCAGCGCTTGTGGAGTTCGTCGTCGTCGTTCGGCATCGCCATGGCGATGACGGCACCGAGGAGCGGTACGAACGTGACAGCGGTGAGGATCCAAGAGTCCATTGCAGTGTGTTCCCGTTACTGAGGTGAGAGCTAGAGGGCCAGAAGGAGGACGAAGGCGCCGGCCAGGATGGCCGCACCGGCGAACATGATCGCCGCGTAGTTCTGCACGCGGCCGGTGTTGATGTGTCGGAGTTCTTCGCCGATCGCGTCGGACGTGCGACCGGCGGCGTTGATGGCGCCGTCGACGACGCCCTGATCGATCTTTTCGTAGACGAGCTTGCCGCTCTGCACGGCGGTGCGACCGGCGCCGTCGACCGTACCGTCGAGCACGTTTTGGTTCACCCAGTACGCCGCCTTGGCGATCGGGCCCTTCGTGCCACCAGCGATGATGCCGGTGTAGAGGTGATCGAGGTAGTACTTGTTCACCAGCAGCTTGTGACCGGCTCGGGCGAATGCATTCGTGGTGGTGACCCCGTTGGGGAGCCCCACGAGGTGCTCGCCGGTGCGTTTCGCCAGACGTTCGACCTTCACGAAGTAGTACGTGAACGCAGCGCCGGCGCCGGCGACGGCGACCAGCGAGGCCACGATCGCAAGCCACCAGCTCGGAGTGGCGTGGCCGACAGCCGGGAAATACGACGAGCCCGCTGGCTCGATGAAGTGCAGGAAGCGTTCCTGCCATCCCGCAGGATCCTTCTTCGAGCCGGCGAGGAACCCGGGTGGGAAGTTGACGAAGCCGACGAGGATCGAGAACGCCGACAGGATGTAGAGCGGGTACAGAATTCGCGGGCCCGACTCGTGGGGCTCGCCATGATGACCGTGATCGTCGGCATGGTCGTCGGCGTGTTCGTCGTGGTGGCCGCCGCGGTACTCGCCGTGGAAGGTCAGGTAGACGCAACGGGTCATGTAGGCGGCGGTGAGGGCTGCGCCGATCATGCCCATGACGAAGTGGAACGTGTAACTGCCCGGCGCCGAGCCGCTGCCGCCGAGGATGCCCCAGCCGCCGGTGTTGACCAAGATCTCGTCCTTGGACCAGAAGCCTGCGAGCGGGAAGAGGCCGGCGAGCGCGAGCGAGCCGATGACGAACGTGACGTAGGTCTTCGGCATGAATTTGCGCATGCCGCCCATGTCCTTCTTCATGTCGAAGCTGTGGACCGCGTGGGCCACGGAGCCCGAACCGAGGAACAGGTTGGCCTTGAAGAAGGCGTGGGTAAAGAGGTGGAAGACCGCCGCCGTCCAGGCGCCGACGCCCAGGGCCATCGCCATGTACCCGAGCTGGGAGACGGTCGAGTAGGCGAGCACCTTCTTGATGTCGTCTTGAACGAAGGCGAGGAGGCCCGCACCGACGAGGGTCACGGCACCGACCGTGGCGAGGAAGTTGATGCTCGAGCCCTCGATCTGCATGCCCTCCCAGAAGACCGGGAAGAGGCGGGCGACCATATAGATGCCGGCGACGACCATCGTGGCGGCGTGGATGAGCGCCGAGACCGGCGTGGGTCCGGCCATGGCGTCGGGCAGCCAGGTGTGCAGCACGAACTGGCCCGACTTCGACATCACGGCGATCGTGAGACAGGCCGCAGCCACCACGAGTGCGGTGTGGCTCACACCGCCCTGGAGGATGTTCTCGTTGATCGTGATCGTGTCGAAGGTCATGCCCTTGCCGGCGGCAAAGAACAGCGTGATCATGCCGACGAGAAGGCCGACATCGCCGACACGGTTCGTGATGAAGGCCTTCAGCGCGGCGTCGCTGTTGGGCTTCTCTTCCCACCAGTGACCGATCAAGGCGAACGAACACACGCCGACGAGTTCCCAGCCAACGATCATCTGGAGAATGTTGTCGCTGAGGACGAAGAACAGCATCGAGGCGGTAAACAGCGACAAGAACGCGAAGAAGTGCGTGTAGCGGCGATCGCCGCCGACATAATCCGTCGAGTAGATGTGCACCAG
>Ga0255768_10000166_pt1 | contig 67460 bp, 44 predicted proteins | sample 071ome_33_FD_179983 | JGI IMG/M metagenome (GOLD analysis project Ga0255768, IMG submission 179983) | Coastal salt marsh microbial communities from the Groves Creek Marsh, Skidaway Island, Georgia - 071412AT metaG (version 2) | ecosystem: Environmental > Aquatic > Marine > Intertidal zone >... | reverse complement strand
AACACACATGAGCAACACCGAAACCACTCAAGCTACCTACAACGGCTGGACTAACTACGAAACCTGGAATGCTGCTCTGTGGATTGGAAATGATGAGTTTCTGTACAACACTGCAAAAGCTTGTGTTGAATTTGCTGATGGTGAGAATCCCTGGCTGAAGTTTGTTCGTTGTATGACTGATGGGCAGATTGGTCGTCATTTGGTACAGACTCGTGACGGAGTTCGTTGGGATGATGAAGCAATCGACGCAGAGGAGATGCTAGAGATGATGCAAGAGCTCTGAGTCTTTCGTTAACACTTTTCATTCGTTCATTCGCTACTACATCATGACCAACATCGACATCTCCAAAGCAAGCAAACTGGATCTCCTGATTGCTGACACTCAAGGACAGATTAAGTACACTGTGCTACCCACTCGGAAAGCTCGTAAGTCTGAGTTGATCATGAGCCGCACAAATGGGGTTCGGACTAACACTAACCGTCGTGGTCAAGCTTACAGCGGTCACGCAGTAAATGCACAGAACGCTGTCACTGAGGGCAATGCAGGTGCTTACTTCAAGACCAGTGGCTGAAGTCTTAAGTTGACAGAAACCCTCCGAGAGTTTATAATACTCAAGGAGGGCTAGCTTAAATATACACGACAACCTAAACGAACAGTATTTGGGTAGCAAACTCATGGGCAGTTTGAGCAGTTTATTGTGTGCCCGTTTGTTATAGCGCGGGGCGCGGTGGCCCCGTATATAAAAACGCTCAGGTTCCCTAACCTACAACGAACCCAAAAAGCGTTCGAAAGCTCATCTTCATTCAAAATTTTTTTCGTGGCCAATAAATACCCGTAGAGATCGTTATAACATAATAATGAGTAGTACGATTAATACCTTATCATCTTTTCCTGGTGTTCCGTTTAATGACACCTTGGAGACATTCTTTGATACACATACACTTGGAGAAGATGTAGAGTGTTATCAGTTTCTTTTCTGTCCATATGGTACTGGACAATCCTTTGATGATTTAAATAATATTGATTTTCAGAGTAGAGTAGTTATTCTGAACATCATGGATTTGATGCAAGATAAGTACGATAATATTGATATTGAAGGTATTACAAATTTTTGCAATCGTCATCCTGATCATAAGTTTATTATTTTTCATTATAACTTAAATTTACAGAGTCAGTTAAGTATTCCGAATTTATATTTGGATACAATTATACCTACTAACTTAACAGAGAATTTAAGACATTGTGAGAAAACCTCTATATCTAATCGATACCTTTGTCTAAACAATGACACGAAGGTTCATAGAGTGATGTTAACGTCTTATTTGTTATCTAAGAATTGGGCAGTGAATGGAGACTTTACATTTAATTATAACAATGGATTATTAGCGCGTCCTGATCAATATAGAAATATTGTACCTGTTGCGGAAGAGTATAAGAGTAAATTTGCAGCTGGATATGAGAGATTTAAAGCAAAAGATTTTACTCTATTAGATATTGGTAATTTTGCAGAGATTGATGATAGGGTTGTAGGTAACTATCATGATAACTTATTACCTGTATTTGAAACTCATGCAATTGAGATTATTACAGGTACAATGTTTTTTGAGAATGTTCCTTCATTAACTGAGAAAGAGACTCAATCAATTTTTGCGAAGAACTTCCCGATTTATATAAATGGGGTTGGTACAGCGCGTGAGATTAAGAAGTTGTTTAGTATTGATATATTTGACGATATTATTGATCACAGTTATGATGAAGTTGAAAATCATTTTGAAAGAATGATCAAAGCAATTGATGATAATACTCATCTATTAAATGGTTCTACAAATATGAGTGAATTATGGAATGATAATAGATCTAGATTTGATGCAAATTGCGAGAGAATGGATCAATTGATCTTTGATAAAGACTATCAAAGGATTTTCAATCATGAAAGAATTAAAAAAGCATTACAAAGTGTTGATGTAACGGTTACCATTTAAATTATTAATTGTCATATATAATCTTTGAAGTGAAAATTAAGAGGGACATATATGGAACTCAATTTAAAACTAGATTATCAAGAAAAGGATCTTCTCGTTGATTGTCTAAAACATCGTTTATATACAGATAAAATTTTGGTAATTAACGATTCTCTTAGGAATGAGATTGAAGATCTACTCTGTAAAGTTGAAGAAGATTGTGTTTAAATTAATCTTCTAAATACCCCAGAAACCATTGCATGAATTGACTTGTGGTGGTAGAATATTAACGTTGCAATTCTATTTTTATGTCTAAAGGATTTACAATTAAAGCGAATGCACCAACTCCTAAAAAGAGTACAGAAGAATTTGATTTGCAAGCAGCAAAAGAATTGATCAGAGGTAAGTCAATTGTTTTCTGTTTGCCTGGTCGTGGTTGTTCTTATACCTTTTTGAAAGCTTTCGTACAACTCTGTTTTGATCTTGTCCAAAGTGGTGCAAGTATTCAAATTTCACAGGATTATTCTTCCATGGTTAACTTTGCACGTTGCAAGGTTCTTGGTGCGAATGTCCTCCGTGGACCCAAACAGGTCCCCTGGGATGGTAAACTGAATTATGATTACCAACTCTGGATCGATAATGATATTGTCTTTGATACTGAAAAGTTCTACCGTCTTGTTGCAATGGATAAGGACATTGCTGCAGGTTGGTACATGACTGAAGATGGTCATACCACTTCTGTTGCACACTGGTTGGAAGAAGATGACTTCAAGAACAACGGTGGTGTCATGAATCACGAGACTGGTGAGACCATGCAGAAACGTCGTAAACCATTTACAGTTGATTACACTGGATTTGGTTGGGTACTGATCAAGAAAGGTGTCTTTGAGTCCCTTGAGTATCCTTGGTTTGCTCCTAAGATGCAAGTCTTTGACTCTGGTGAAGTTCAAGATATGTGTGGTGAAGACGTATCGTTCTGTCTTGACGCAAAAGAAGCGGGTTATGAGATCTGGTGTGATCCCAAGATTCGCGTAGGACACGAGAAAACTCGTATTCTGTGATAGGACTCCTAAACTCCTAGAAACTTATGTTAGGCGCGTTTTAAACCCTGTTTAGGCGCGTAAAAAAACCAATTGTGAGGTAATTAAAAAATGGCAGCAAAAGCAAAAGGTGGATTAAATAAAAATCTTTCTTATATTCCTGGTCCACCTAAGAAAAGTCGTCAAGGAATGGGCAATGGAACCAAATATGCAGCAACTAGTCGGAATAAGGCTAGGAAACCATATCGGGGACAAGGAAAATAGTCTAAATATTTTTAGATTACAACTAAATTAACCATGGCCGACGCAGATCCAAAATCAGCACCTAATTCTGAACCAGTAATTGGTGGAGAAACCAAAACTTTTGGTTATAATGTAGCTGAAGAAGCTTCAAAACCACCAACTCCAAAAGCAAACCCCAATTCTCCATTAGCTGCAGGTTAAAATGACTGAAAGAGAAGCGTATATTCATGAGTGGATCAAAGAATTGGCTACTCCAAAGAGTGAATTGGGTGGATTTTCTGTCTGCCCATATGCTTCTGGTTCAAAAACTTTAATTGTAGAAACTACTATCGATGATATTGTGCCCGAACCTGGTCATGATGTCATCGTTTTTATTGTTGAAGACTTTTGGAGACCAGATCACGTTCAAAAATGGGTTAAGAAGTACAATGAAATGTACCCATATTACGTGTTTTTTGACGATTTATGCTCAAGTGACACTTTTATATCTGGTGTGAAGACAAATAACAAAAAATTTAATCTAATTTTGTGTCAATCAAAGAAAAAACTAAGCAATATTCGTAAAAAGTTAGCAAAAACTGACTACTATACATATTGGACTAAAGAATATTTGCAAGAAGTCTTAGGTGATGACCTAGAAGTAATTAAAAACGACGACATTTCGGGATAGCAACCCCGTAAAAAGTTCTGATGTAACAATCAGGAGCTAAAATGTCCAACCTACCAGTAGATAGAGACCCAAAATACATGAAAATGATGTGGGGAACTACTAAATTAGTCACGGATTACGAGCCAGAATCGTCTAAAAGGGTTATTAAAGAAGTAATGTATGACAATGCACCCAAACACGATTTGAAGACCCAGACAGACCTACATGAAAAGATCCGTAATGACGATGATTACGATGATTGGTCATATGGAACGGAACCTTGTTATGGAAAAAAGTGGTAAATATGTCTTATACATATATTACATACCCTCAGTTTGAGTAATGCTTAGGATTTCTCGCAAATTTAAGGATATTAGTCTCTCATTTGTGAGAAATCCGGTGACTAATGATGTTTTAAGTATAGATGATGCTGATGCAATCAAAAAATCAGTTATCAATTTAGTTAGAACAAGGAGCGGGGAGAGATTTTTTAATTCATTACTTGGATCTGATGTAGAAAATTCCATGTTTGAATTACAATCCCCTGAGATGGCATATTCGTTAGAATTGAATATCAAAACATTATTACAAAATTTTGAACCGAGAATTTCTCTACGCTCCGTTTTAGTAACATATCCAGATGATTCGAATGATCTGGATGTTTCTATTTCTTATGATATTATTGGTATTCCAGTTCCAACTCAAACTGTAGATTTTGTACTGCAACCTACTAGAGTCTAATGTCATTTAATCAATTTACAAATTTAGACTTCGGGGATCTCAGAACGCAGATCAAGGATTTTCTACGAGCAAATCAAAACTTCACTGATTTCGACTTTGAAGGATCAAACTTTTCAGTATTAATAGATCTATTAGCATATAACAGTTACATAACTGCATATAACTCCAATATGGCAGTTAATGAAATGTTTCTGGAAAGTGCAACTCTTAGAGAAAACGTAGTTTCACTTGCTAGAAATATTGGATATCTGCCTAGATCTAGAAGATCTTCCAGAGCTTCAGTTAGTTTTTCTGTTGACATGAGTACAACAGATGCAAAAACTGTAAAATTATTGGCTGGCCAAGTTGCTCTTGGTGCAGTAACTAACGGAAATTATATCTTTTCAATCCCAGAAGACATTACTGTCCCAGTTGATAGTGATGGAATAGCTAATTTTACTAATCTACCAATTTATGAAGGTGTATACTTAACAAGTACTTTTGTTGTTGATACGTCACTTACCAATCAGAGATTTATATTACCCAATACTAATGTTGATACTAGTTCAATAAGAGTAAAAGTAACGGACGCAGTAACTGAAACTTACTTAGCATATGATAACTTGTTGAACCTTGGTAAAGATTCAAGAATTTTCTTGATTCAAGAAGTTTCTGATACGAAATATGAGATAAGATTTGGGGATAATATTGTAGGTAAAAAACCAACTAATGGTAGTAGAATAGAAGTTAGTTATATTGTAACCAATGGAACCTCTGGTAATGGAGCCACTAACTTTACCTTCTCTGGAAGACTGGTAGATAATAATTTGTTTGATATTACTACCGGAATTTCTCTTTTAACAACACAGATAAAATCTGAAAATGGAGATGAAATAGAACCTGTTGATTCTATTAAGTATTATTCTCCAAAAATTTATGCATCCCAGTATAGAGCGGTAACTGCGAACGACTACAAAGCTTTACTACCATCCATTTATCCCAATGTGGATTCAGTTAATGCTTATGGTGGGGATGAGTTGGATCCTCCACAATACGGAAAAGTTTTTATATCAGTAAAACCAAGAAACGGAACATTTTTATCTGAGATTACAAAACAAGATATTTTAAGATCTATTAAAAAATACTCTATTGCAGGAATTCTTCCCGAGATCGTAGATCTTTCCTTCCTATATGTTGAGTTGGATTCTTCCGTATACTATAACGTTAATTTCACCAGATCAGCCGATTCTGTTAAGACTAAAGTTGTAGATACTTTAACGCAGTATGCTAATTCTCAAGATGTTAATAGTTTTGGTGGTAGATTTAAATATAGTAAAGTTATTGGTTTGATTGATGATTGTGATAAATCGATAACGTCAAATATCACAAAAGTGAGGATGAGAAGGGATTTGAATCCAGAACTTAATACTTTTGCGACTTATGAACTTTGTTTTGGAAATCAAATACATATTAAAGATGATGGGTACTCTGTAAAGTCTAGTGGATTTAAAATAAGCGGAGTATCGGAAGTTGTTTATTTGGCAGATGTTCCTACAAGTTCAGAAAGTGGAATTATTTTCTTTTTCAGATTGCAAAACAATTTGCCAGTTATTGTGAAAAATAATGCAGGAACAATTAATTATACAAAAGGTGAAATTCTTCTAGACGTTGTTAACATAACATCATCTGTTTTGGCTAATGGATTTATTGAAGTTCAAGCAATTCCGGAATCCAACGATATCATTGGACTTCAAGATTTGTATTTGCAATTAGATGTCAAAAATTCTGTGGTAAATATGGTAGAAGATGTTGTCAGTTCTGGTGAAAATTCTTCTGCAACACAATATGTAACTACCTCTAGTTATCTAAACGGAAAGTATACGAGATAAAATGTCAGAAATTAAAAGAGTAAAAATTGGTTCTATCATAGAATCACAGATTCCAGAATTCTTATCTGTAGAATCTCCACTCTTTGTGGACTTTCTTAAGCAATATTATCAGTCACTAGAACATCAATCTGGTGCCATCGATATTCTTACGAATATAACAAAGTATAAGAATTTTAAAAAATTCAACAAAGTTGACTTAACGGAACAAACTACTCTATCTTCTGATATTTTAACTTTTGATACGTCAATACGAGTAGAGTCAACTTCTGGTTGGCCAGATTCATATGGACTTTTAAAAATAAATGATGAGATAATCACATATACTTCAAAAACATCTACTTCATTTGAGGGATGTATTAGAGGATTTAGTGGTATCGATAACCTAGAATCTCTAAGTGATCCCGAGAATTTAGAATTTTCCACTACAAATGCTGCTGAACATAGTAGTGGAGATGTAGTTAAAAATTTAAGCAATATTTTTCTAATAAACTTTTTTGAAAGATTCAAGTTTGAATTTTTACCTGGATTCGAAAACAGAGATTTCTTTGAGAATATATCTATAGAAAACGTTGCATATAAGATAAAAGATCTTTATGCATCCAAGGGTACAGATCAATCTTATAAGTTATTATTTAAAATTCTTTATGGTGTTGATATTGATATCATAAAACCACAAGAATATACACTATCTCCATCTTCAAATTCATATTTTATTACAAAAAATGTTTTAGTTGAAAAAATTTCTGGTGGGGATCCTACCTTAACAAAAGGAAATTTTCTATTTCAATCTTTGTCTGGTATCGGTACTGTAAGTGCTTCTATTTTTAATGTAGAATATAGACCCGTAGATAGAAAAGATTTTTATGAAATTTCTTTAGATAGTACTTCTTTTACTGGAACTTTCCAAGTTTCTGGTAAAACCAAATTACTAGAAGATGTTACTCCAGGTAGTGACAATATTTTAGTTGATTCGACAATCGGTTTTTCTAATTCTGGAAATATTTTAGTAAAACCACAAAATTCTGATTATATTACATTATCTTATACTGGAAAAACTATTAACCAATTTACTGGTGTTAGTGGAATAACAACATCTCTATTTTTTGGCCAAGATCTAACTGAAGAAAAGTTTGCTTTTAGTTATATTGGTGTTGGAAATACTTCTAAAATTGATTTTAGAGTTGTAAATGTTATTGATGATATTGATTTTTCAAAAACTTCTAATCTAAGAGTTGGTGATAACATTTCTCTGTCGGGATTTGGTAGAGATTTATATGATCAATATGAATTTAATAGTTGGATCTATAATATTCCAACTACGCATGACATATTAAATATCGATCAAATTGATTCTACAAAATTTAGAGTTACTTTATATGATAAAGTGTATTTCTATCAAGGAGAAACTATTTCTTTGTTAGACATCTTTGATAATAAGATAGAAGTAGACATAATATCTGTTGAATATGATACTGGTGATATTGTTAAAAAATACAGTAATAGAATTCTAATTCAAGTAGTTGGTGCAGGTAGTTTTTCTGTATCTGATGCCAATCGTATAAAGAAAATAATATACAAAGGTAATCACCAACAAAATAATTTTGAAGGATTGGGTTCTATACCAACTTCGGTACAAAACACTTATATTAATTCTGATGATAAGTTTTTTTATGTAACTTCTTCTGGATTACCAAATTATACTCTTTTCTCAACAGAAAATAAAAAAAGTTTATCAACAGTTGGTTCGGGAATAACAGACACATTTAGTGTTCCCAATCATAATTTCCAGAGTGGGGAATTGGTTTATATCGCTCCAACAGTCCAGGCGGGAATATCCACCGGAATTTATCATGTTACTCGTATCGACAACAACACTCTTAAATTGTCATTCAGCAAATCCGATATTTTTTCACAGAAATATGTTAAAGCCACTTCGGAGATAATCAATGAAGATTTATATAAATCTGGATATCAAGAGAAAACTATAAAAAATCAAAAACTTTTAAAGAAATTTCCTATCGATAAGACTCGATCAGTTTTTGATGATTTGAATGAGAGAACTACATTTAATAGAGAAATTGGATTACTCGCAAATGGTGTTGAGTTATTTTCACCAACTTTATTTGATGAAAATATTTACTATGGGGAAGTTCAATCTATTAAAGTTACTAATTCTGGAGAAGACTACGATGTAATTGATGTTCCACCTTTAACAATTATTGATGAAACTGGATCTGGTTGCAAAGCACATGTAAATCTTTCTGGAACAATCAAGGAAGTTAAAATTTTAAATGCAGGATATGGGTATCAAGAAAAGCCAAAAATTACAATAACTGGAGGAAATGGTAGAGGTGCTTTATTAGAAACTAACTTTGTTAAATCTAAAGTTTCCGCTGGATTTAAAGCAGATACTAGTATAAGTATATCCCTCAATACAATACAATTTTTAAATGATGTACCATTTGAAGATGGTGAAGAAGTAATCTATGATTCTAATAAGAATAACAACCTTCCAGGAATTATTGATGGTTCTAGATATTTTGTAGGAAAAATATCAGACGATACTATCAAACTTTTCAATACTAAAACAGATGCTCTCAAAAAAACTAATGAACTTGATATAGTTGGAATAACTTCTGGATTCCATTTTATAACAACATTAAAAAATAAAAATACCTTTACTACTGTTTATGTAAAAAATCCAGGCGAAGGATATTCAAACAGAAAAGTAAGAGTTCCATCTGTTCTTTCTGGGGATAATCGAACTTTAGGAATTAATACATTTGATTCTTACATCTTTGCCAAAGGTCATGGATTTAAAAATTCTGAACTTGTAAGTTATTCATCTTCCGATACCGTTATAAGCGGTATGTCTACTTCAGTTTATTATTATGTTAAAGTAATAGATGTCAATAAATTTAGATTATATGAAGCCGGAATAGGTACAACTTTAAATGATGAAAATTATGTTAAGAATAAATTTGTAAAATTTGATTCTTTGGGAATTGGAACTCATACTATTGGTTATCCTCCTATTGAGTTAAAAGTGGAGGCAAAATCTGCATTAGCATCTACATCTATAATTACGCCTATTCTTAAACCAATAATTACTGGAAGTATTGAAGATGTTTATGTTGAGAATGGTGGAACAGGTTATGGATGTACAGATATTCTAAATTTCCATAGGAGACCTAACGCAGGAATTGCAAGTATAACATCTCAAGCTATTCTGAGACCTATTATTATTGGTGGGTCAATTGTTGATGTTCAAATAATTAATAAAGGTAGAGGATTCAGAGAAAACTCGGAGATAATTATATCTGGTACTGGAAATTATGCACAAATAGAACCCATTGTTGTAGATGGAAGACTATCTAATATTAATATTGTAAGTGGTGGTGTTGGATATGCATCTTCAAACACAACTCTTACCTTGGTAAACAGGGGTAAAGACGCAAAATTTATAACTGACATAAAAGAATGGAAAATAAATCAGATTGTTAAATCTAAAAATATCATTTCTTCAGAAGACGATGGTATTATTAGCGTCAGTAAAAATCCAGATTTTGAACTACAATTTATTAATTTCTTTATTCCCAAAAAATTAAGATATCAACTTTCTGATAACTTTACTGAAGATAATAAAGAATCTAGTGGAACTCTAACACACTCCCCTATTTTGGGATTTGCATATGATGGATCTCCAATTTATGGTCCATATGGATATGATACTCCTACTGGTGGATTGGTTAGAAAAATGCAGTCCAGTTATATTTTAGATGTCAATACAGATCCTGGCGTAAGACCACCATCAAAAGAAGGTGGATTTTTCATTGATGACTATAGATATGATGGATCTGGAGACTTGGATCAACAGAATGGAAGATATGGCGTTACTCCAGAATATCCAGATGGAGTTTATGCATATTTTTATTCTATAGATATAAACCCATCGAATGAATCTGTTCCAAGATACCCATATATTGTTGGTCCTTATTTTTACAATAGACCAATAGTTGAAAACTTCTTACCTCTCTATAGTCAAGATGTGGATGTATTTAATACATCATTATCTAGAAATATTGGACCATATTATATTAATAGAGCAAACTCTTCATATGGCCTAATTGATAGAGTAAGTGAAGAGTTTAAACAAGAATTCTATGTTGATTCCATACAAACGGGAAAAATTGAAGATGTTTCTATATTTTCACCTGGAGACAACTATAAGGTAGATGATCTAGTTGACATTGATGTAACAGGGACAGATGGAATACAACCAAACATAGTTGTAAGTGAGGTTAATGGGAGACAGGTGGATGAATTCACCTTAGTTCAGGATTCATTGGATGATGCGGAGTTTTTCATAAAAACTGAAAATACAACAGTAACAACTAGTTCTCCACATGGTATTAAGGATGGACAACCGATTAATGTAATTGGTATATCCACAATAACATCAACTGGACTTGAGGGAATTAAGAGAGCTTCAGTTCAAGAAAAAACTGTACAACTTGCTGAAGATATTGACACTGAAATTGTAACAGGGGTTTCTACTTTCATAAAAGTAAGAGATATTAATGTATTCAGAGTAGATGATTATATCGGTATTGGTACAGAAGTGTTATTAATTACCGGCATTGATCCAAAAAGATCTGGATTTGATGTATTAAGACTTGAGAATACTGGAATTCACACTGTTGGCATTGATAATGTAAAATTATTACCAAGAAGATTTGATATTCCAACTGGAAACGTTACTGATTCAACATTTGAGAATTATGTAACGTATTTCAATCCCCAAATAGACGTTGGTATTGGTGATACTGGATCTGTTCGTACCACTGTTGGTCTTGGTAGTACAAGTTTTGTCAATAGATTTATACCATCTCGTAGTATATACATACCAGGACACAAGTTCTTTACTGGACAAGAACTTCGTTATAATTCTGGATCAAGATTTATTGGCACATCTCTATACGTTAATAATGTTGGATCTGCACAGTCAATTAAAATAGAAGATAATCAAATTGTTTATGCTGTAAATTTGGGTAAAGATTACTTGGGAATTTCTACCGTTGGATTTACGACTTCAACAGGAATTGGAACAAATCTAACTGCTGTAGAGTTTTGGGATCAAGAAGATTCATATGGTGTTATTGGTTATGCACATTCATTTACAACAGTATATCCAAGAACAACAGCTTCTATAGAAAAAACTTTAGGAATCGTTACTACTACAACAAATCACAACTTGGAAGTTGATGATATTATCGAATTTAAGTTGGAAACGAATTATAATGAAGTAGTAAAGATTGTTTTTGACCCAGTAAATAGAAAAGTTCTTGCAAAAGATATTAGTTTTACGGACAGTGAAGTGTCTGTAGTAAACAATTCTATAGATCTTTCCTCATATACCGGAAATGTGAATACCGGCGATAAACTTGTTTATATTGCAAGCACTCCTATCGGTGGTCTTGAAAATTATGGAATATATTATGTTTCAAAAACTGATCCGAATTCAATAAAATTATGTAGACATAGAAGTGATATAATAGAATCCAATTTTATTGAATTCTCTTCCGCAGGTGGATCTACACAAGATCTATATTTTATTAATCCAGAATTAACTTCCATAAACACTATAAATCTGGAATTTGACTTATCAGACTCAAGTCTTTTAGATCTGGATATAAAATTCTACTTCGATTGGAAGTTTTCTGAAGAAATTAATGAAAGAGAGGGATTCTTTGTTTCTAGATCTGGTACTCCTGGAAATGCTGGTGCTAAAGTTATTTTAGATCTTGTTAAACAAAAAGATCCAGTATATTATAACTTGGTTCCTAGAAATACAGGTGATGAAGCTAAAAATCAAATATCTACGGATATTGATGTTAAATCATTCAATAAAGTTTCACTCGTAACTCACCCACTTAACAATAAGTTTGAAGTAATAAGTACATCTACAGATACTACATTTACTTTCTACAATAATAGAATTTTGAATTATGTTCAAAATCAAGTTCTCAATCAAGCTACTGGATTTTCTTACAAAACAACTTCTGAGAGTGCCCTTGGTCCAATATCAAAATTAAAAATTAATTTCCCAGGTAGAGGGTATACTAAACTACCTAAAATTAGAGGAGTTAAGAGTACTTTAGGTACAAATGCCGTGTTGAAACTCATATCTCCAAATGTGGGAAGAGTTGAAACATTTAGTAGAATTAAAGATGGTTTTGATTATCCAACAGATCCTACTCTTTCACCATCGTTAAGTGTACCTGCTATTATAGGAATCAAAGATATTCTTACTATAGAATCTGTTGGTATTATCACTGGTGGAGTTAGATACAATAGCGCTCCAAAACTAATCGTAAAAAATGATACTAGTGGAATTGATCTTAATGCAATAGTAGCAAGTGGATCTATTGTTAGAGTAGATATTCTTAAAAATTCTACCTCTTTATCCAGTCCTCTAGAAATAGTCCCAATATACAATTCAAATGGATATGAAATTGATTTCGTTACTACATCTGGAGATTTGGTAACTCTAGAACTTTCAAATAATCCATCCTTTAATCCTTTCATACCAGTTGGATTTGGTAGTACTGAATATATTTTCCCATTTGCTGTTGGGGATGAGATATTCATTGAAAATTGTAGATTAACTTCTGACACCAACACATTACAGAACTTTAATTCCGCAGATTATAATTATTCATTCTTTAAAGTTACTGATATTGATGTTAATAACAATACAGTGACTTATGATATGACCGGAATCTCTACAGGTGGTTTTGGTACATACAATGATGAGCTCAATTTAGGAGTTGTCATCAATAGGAATGACATGCCTAAGTTCCAAATGAATCTTAAAGATGATGTTAAGTATGCTTCAGATGAGAAAGTTTCATCTGAAACATTCAGTGGTGTTGTCATGAAAAATGGTTGGGATAATGAACTCAATCAAATGAGACTGAAAAATATTTTTGGTGAAATTAATGTAGGTGATAAGATTTTTGGAGAAACTTCTAAAGTAAATGGTACAGTTGAATATTTTGATACTTTTAATCTATTCTCAACACTAGGTTCTTCCAGAGACAAAAAAAGTAATATAGATTTATCTTCTGGAATTTTGAATGATTATTTACAAAGAATTTCTGATAACTTCTATTATCAGAAGTTTGCATATTCAATCAAAGGAGAAGTTCCATATTCCACTTGGAAAGAATCGGTAAGATCTATTGTTCATCCATCTGGATTCAAAGAGTTTTCCGATTATGAACTTGTCACAAAGGCATCTACCAATATGAAACCAGGTCTTTTGGCCTCGGATACTTTTACTTTTATCAACATTGATCAAGTAATTCCATTAAGTCTAAGAACAAATTTTGCTAGAGTTTTTGAAGAAGAAACTTTACCGGATGGATCTATTCAAAATATTTTCTTTGATGATGGTGTGGATCTAGCTCCATATCTACTTAACAAAACTAATAAGGTTCTTGAAATTGATGATATAAGTGATCAGTTTAATGGAACCACCACCCAGTCATTGAATTCTAGATATGTTGGCGCTTCTGATTTACTAGATGTAAATAGAGAATTTATTAAAAAAGAAGTCGTTGGTTTTATTACAAATACATATCCAGGTATTCTTGCAAATCCAGATTGGAATCCAACTATTTGGGAAGGTTATACAGAAACTGTCATAACTGCCATTTCTCGTGATGTTAAGTATAATGCTAATAATGAATCGGTCATTGCAGGACTATCGTTCTGGAGTGGAATAGGTACTAATTTTGTTGCGGGAGAAGAAACCGAAACTATAGGTGGATTTGAGTATATCATAGATCTTTCAAAATATGTAATCAATAATGTAGCAATTTCTACATCATACCAAAATCCAGAATTTACCGAACCACAACAATTTGACACTAGAATTCTTCCAGATACGGATTGTGATCCAAATTACAATGAGAATTGTTATGCAGATGTTCAATCTGCAATTACCGATTCTGTTGGTATAATTACAACCATAGTTGGTTTGGGTACAACAGCACTTCCAGAAGAAATTGTATATCCCTTAACATCTAGGGCTAGTGAAATAGTCGGACTATCTTCATTTAAACTAACAAATAAAGGAGTTCCTCTTTTCCGTCGTGAATTTACTGGAAGTTCCATAGATGTTGAAAACGACAAATTTATTATTCAAAATCATAATTTCCAAAGTGGACAAGAATTAGTTTACAGTAATGTCGGAGGAACTCGTGTAGGAATTGCTACCACTTCATATGTCACTGGAGAAAAAGATACTTTAGTTACAGTTCAAAATTTTGATGGAACTGCTATACTTGAAAATGGATATTCTGTTGGAATAACAACAACAATAAGTGGAATATCCACAATATTATCTCCTGCAGGCCCCTCCTTTAAACAGTATACTCAAGTAATTGGTGATGGTACTAGCGGAACGGATGCAGAGTTCAATGTATTGATAACATATGATGTTGGAACTGGTGAACCAATATCTACTTCCATAACTCTTAACAAAGGAGGAAGAGGATATTCTGTTGGGGAAACAGTTTCTATCGCTGGAACATATATGGGTGGTGTTGATCCTGTCAATGATCTCAGTTTTGTGGTTTCAAAGACTGGACCAACGGTAATACAATCAGAGGCAAATCAAAGCTATTCTGAAGTTCCTTCAACAGATACATTAAGTCTTTTTAATGTTTCGAGAGATAATGATGGTAACATTGATACAATAACAGTTTTAAATGGTGGTAGTGGATATGATTCAAACTCAGTAGTTTCTATTGCTGGAACTTATCTTGGAGGAACTACTCCAGAAGATACAATATCTTTTACTCCAAATGAACTAGGAACTATTAATTTACCAATTTCCGTATTTGTGTTTAAGTTGAATGATAATGAATTTAAGTTATCTGGACTATCTACAAGTGTATTTCTTGACATCACCAATGTTGGTACTGGAACACATGTACTTGCATATAAAGATCCAAATCCATCTGTAATCATAACTATTGACGGAATAGTTCAAAAAGCGGTTGCAAGAAAGTCATTAAGTGTTTCTTTGGGATCAAGTGTAGGAACTGCATCAACGACAATACTAACAATTTCTTCTGGAATTTCTTCACTGAATGTTCGTGATATAATCAATATTGATGATGAATTGATTTCTATTAAGGGTATAGGAATAACCTCTACAGACCAAATAACTGTAGAAAGGGGATACTTCGGTACAGTAGCAGTTTCACACACCGTAGGCGCTTCGGCAACGGTCTTAAATGGTGATTTTAATGTTGTTGGTGATGTAATTTACTTTGACGATGCACCATATGGTAAGATAGGCCCTGTAGGACTTCAAACTGCATCTATATTTGGAGGTCGAGTCTTCAGTAGACAGTTTGATTCAAGTCAACCAACTGATAGAAATGTTCTATTTGATGATATATCATTAGCTTTTACTGGTATTGCTGCTACAGAATTTACATTAAAAGTTAATGATGCAACAACTGAGGTTGCTTTCAATGATATAAATTCGGGAACTGATATTAATAATAATCCTATTGTTTTAATTAATAATGTTTTCCAAGATCCGACATTCGACTATACGGTTGATGGTAGTGGAGTAAACGTTATCAGATTCCTCTCTGGTACTCCTAGTGCTGGAAAGATATCCAAAGTTTCAGTATCCACAAGTTTTGGATATGTGCCAAGACTTGGAGCTGCTGCATCTGCAGTTGTCGATGTCAATGGAACTATTTCGAATATAATTGTACTTGGAGGTGGTGCTGGATTTAGAGATGCTCCAGTTGTTAGTATTGCATCTACAATAGGTACAGGTGCTAGTGTAACTGCTACAGTTGGTGCTTCTGGGACTATTACTGGATTTACTATTGTAAATGCTGGAACTGGATATACAAATACATCTTTACCTACAGTTGTTATTGGATTCCCAACTGCCTATTCTAATTTAAGTTTGGGATATACTGGAGGTTCTTCTGGAGTTGGCCAAGACGCTCAAATTACGGTTGAAGTTGGTCAAGGATCTAGTATTATATCCTATAAATTTGATAATCCCGGAATAGCTTATAAAGTTGGTGATATTTTAACTCCGATAGGAATTCCAACAACCTCTCCATTCTATCAATTTGAACTAACAGTTGACGAGGTTCAGACCGACAGTTTCTCTGGTTTCTATCCCGGTCAATTTATAAGATTCAATGATATTTCTCCATTCTTTAATGGATTTAGAAAGAAATTTACAGTTTCAACTACTGTCAATGGAGAAAGACAGGTTCTTGGATTGAGAGTTCCCGATGGAACAGACTTGGATATTACTAATAATATTTTCATATATCTAAATGATGTATTACAAGTTCCTAATGTCGCATACACATTTAATGGAACCCGAGTCAATTTCACTGAAGCTCCAAAAACTGGATCTAAGTGCGTTATTTTATACTATAGAGGTTCTTCTGTAGATGTTGAGTTGGTCGATCCACCAAAAACAATAAAACCTGGAGATACTGTTCAAATACTAGATAATCCTAATGATCCTTTTGATATTACTCAATTCCCAAGAACGGCTAAAAAGATTATTGCATCCGATCAATTAGAAACTTTTAATTATTACTCAATCGGTATCAATACTGATCCAGAAAAACTTAGACCACTTAGTTGGAGTAAACAAACTCAGGACACTGTTATTAGTGGAACTCTTTATTCTAAGGCAAGACCAGACTTAAAGAGTAGAATCAAACCAATTGCAACTGTAATCAAACCGGTAACAAAAACTGATACGGAAATATATGTTGACAATGTTTTCCCAATATTCTCTGATGTTGATAATCTCAGTGAAGATATAAGAAATGTAATTGTGTTTGATAATCAAGAGATTTCTCCAGCATTAGTTAGTGTTGCAGTATCTTCAACTTCTTCAGTATCTTCAATCAATATTATTGATGGTGGAGTTGGTTATGCAAATACATTAAGTCCAGAGGTAAGTATCTCTGAATCATATATTGTTACAAAAGATCCTATTTTTAATTGGACTGGTGGAACTGGTATAAACACCACTTATTCTCTAAAATCTATTAAATTCAATGATAGATTTGTATCTGTTGGTGATAATTCAGTTCTTGCACTGAGTTATAATGGAAAAGATTGGTCTATTGGTAACGTTGGTGTTGGAACAACCATTAGTTATAAGTCAGTTGAATCTGTTGGAGTAGGTACAAGTAACTTTGTGTTTGCAGTCGGAACTGGAGGAAGAATAATAAAAGCAACAGATTATATCGACTCTATTAGTTCCTGGGAAGATATTCCACTGGAACAAGATCTTATTGTCCCTGGATTTGGTTCTATTGGTAGAATTGGAGCCGGATATACCGACACTCTCCTTGATATAGTTTATTCTTCGTTGACTGATACCATTGTTGCTGTTGGAGCGGGAGGGTCGATCTTTACAGGTGTTGGAGTTGCAACAGATTCATTTACCAGTAAGTTCTCGGAAACACTTTCTGATTTAAATAGTATCACTTTTGGAACCGATTACTTTGTATTGGTGGGAGACAATGGAGTAATTAGAAGTTCCAACACAGGTATAATTTGGGAATTCGTAAATTCTCCAGTTGTTACTAATCTGAACAAAGTAATTTATGCCGAAGGTAAATATGTTGCTGTTGGTGATTTTGGAGTAATTGTCCAGGAAGTAACCAGAGATTCATATCAGTCTATTTCCAATAATTTGGGAATTGTTAATCTAATAAACATTGCATATCATTATGGACTATACACTGCCCTTTCTTCTACTGGAGATCTATACTATTCGTTTAACTTAAGTAATTGGATTCTTAGATCAACAAAACAATCCAATTTCCTTAATGATTTGGTATTCGTCGATAATCTTGGTGGTGATGGTAGATATGTCGCTATTGGATCTGGAGCTACTTCAATTTATGCTGAACCAATATTAAATAGAGCTACAGCAACCTCTAGTGTAACAGCTGGGGTGGTTACATCGATTACTATCGATAATCCTGGATTTGGTTATGATGAAAATAATCCTCCACCAGCAATCATAGCATCAGATTCTTTCAATCTTGAAGAAATCAAATCCATTAAAGCTCTGGGCGACCATGGAATTATTATTGGAATTCAGACATTCCTTGCTGGAACACCAGGTATTGGAACAACTTCTCCTAAAATTTCATTCACTCTCAAGAGTGAAGAATATGACAATACCACCTTGGGAGTTGGATATTCTGCTTTGAATAATTATGGAGTATTGAATAGTCAATTATCTAAGGGTGATTATTTCGTAATTAGTGATAGTAATGTGGAAACCGGTGGTGATTTGGTGGGAATTACAACACTTCTTGGTGGCATGTCAAACTTCCCGAATTCAAAGATTGGTACAGCAAAATCTTTCATAGATGGAATTTATATCGTGGAAGATATAACTACACCAAATCTTGGAATTGTTACTGTAACGTGTAATTTTGCTCCAATGGAATCAAATTATGTTAAAGTTTATGCAAGAGGATCCGATCAATCTGGTATAGGAACTAACGTCTTCTATGGCAGATATAGTTGGGGTAAAATCTATGATTATCAAAATAGAGTTCTGTCTGATCCAAAAGATTTTGCGGTTTATAATGATAATGGACTTGTTGGAATTTCTTCTTCTCCTAAGGTCTCTAGAACAAGAAGCATAATAAGTGACTAAATAAAAATACAAAAAGTATGTCCTAAAATGCCTGCCATAATATCAGACCAATTCAGAATTTTAAACGCAGAAAACTTTGTAAAAAGTGTTTCTGGTGTAGGTGATACGTCAAACAAATATTATACCTTTATAGGACTGCCAAACAGTACGAATTCTGCGGCAGGGGGTTCTTCTACATGGAACACAAATACCCCCTCTCCTGTTGATGGATTTAGAGAAGAATATCAAGCAAAGGAAAGTATTATATCCTTAAAACAAATTACAAGTCAGGATGTAAGAAGGTTAGTTAGAAAGGTAGAGTGGGTAGCTGGAAATACGTATGAAATGTATAGACATGATTATAATGTCTATAACCCAACTCCCGTTACTTCATCAACTGGTTTATATGAAGCAGATTACTATATTGTAAATGAAGATCTACGGGTTTATGTGTGTTTGCAAAATGGTACAGATCCAGAAAACCCCAAAGGAAGACCATCTTTTGATCAACCAACTTTCATTGATCTAGAACCAAGAGCAGCTGGAGCTAGTGGTGATGGTTATATTTGGAAATATTTGTACACTATTAAACCAACTGAAATCGTAAAATTTGATTCCATCGAGTTTATTCCAGTTCCAGATAATTGGGGAGATACGGGCGAATCCATATCAACAAAAAATAATGCCATCGATGGAAAAATAGAAGTTGTATTGATAAATGATAGAGGAAATAACTATCAACCAATTTCTACTTCATTTTCGAATGTTCCAATTTTGGGCGATGGAACTGGAGGAAAAGCAACTATAACTATCGACTCTTTTGGAAAAGTTTCAGAGGTTTTTGTTACCGATGGTGGAAAGGATTATACTTATGGAAGTATTCAATTTTATCCAGGAGCTCCTGGGTCAGATGTGACTGGACCATTAAGTCAATTAGCTAATACTGGAATAGGAACCACCACAATTGCATCTTTTAATGTTATTATTCCACCAAAAGGTGGTCATGGATATGACGTTTACAGAGAACTTGGTGCATATAGAGTATTATTATACTCTAGATATGAAACATTAGATAGTAATCCAGATATTATTTTAGGAAATGACTTTGCACGAGTAGGAATTTTAAGAAATCCCACAATAATTGGTAGTGATGTAGAATTATTAGATGCATCATTGGTTAGTGGACTTAATGCTTTAAAACTGTCTGGAGTTACTACAAATACAACATATGGTGTTGATTCTGTTATCACACAAACAGTTGGTCTTGGATCTACTGCAATTGGATTTGTTGCATCTTGGGACTCTGTATCTGGTGTATTGAAGTATTATCAACCAACTGGACTTGCATCAAGTGAAAGTGGATTTAAGATTATCCCCTTTACCAGTAATCCAGATGTTGGATATGGACTAACAATTAATTCCACATCTATTATTGGACCTTCACTAGAAATTAATGATGCATTTAGTGGCGTGACTACCACAATAAATAATAGAATATACCAGTTGGGTCAAGAATTTATTGCTGGCATTTCTTCCGCTGAGTATAACAAGAAGTCGGGAGAAATAATTTACTTGGATAACCGACAACCCATCCCAAGATCAGCTAACCAAAAAGAAGACATTAAAATTGTTCTGGAGTTCTAATAAAAATGGCACAAAATACCAACCTAAACACGTCTCCATATTTTGATGATTTTGATCCACTTAAGAATTATCAAAGGGTTTTATTTAAACCAGGAACTCCGGTACAAGCAAGAGAATTAACAACCTTACAGTCTATTCTACAAAACCAAGTAGAAAATTTTGGTAAACATTTTTTTAAAGAAGGTCAAGTAGTAATTCCTGGAAATACTGCTTATGATTCTGAATATACTTGTGTCCAAATTGATCCATCTCACCTCAGTATTCCAGTATCTTCATATTTGTCAGTTCTAATTGGTAAACAAATAAAAGGTGAAACTAGTGGAGTATCTGCAAAAATTGAAAATTTTATTACCGATGAACAATCAGATAATAACAACTATACTCTTTATATAAAGTATCAAAGCTCTAGTGATAGTGATTTCACTAGCAAAACTTTTGTAGATGGTGAAAATCTTCTTGTTTTGGAGAATGTTGATTACGGGTTGGGTGTCATAAGGTCTGAGTCTTCATTTGCAACTACTATCGTAGCAAACTCAGTAGCTACCGGTTCTGCAATAAAAATAGAACAAGGAGTTTATTTCATACGAGGATTTTTCGTTGATATTTCTCCACAATCACTAATATTAGATCAATATTCAAACTTACCTTCTTATAGAATTGGTTTATCTGTTTTTGAAGATATAGCTGTGCCATCTCAAGCAAATCCAGATTTGTTTGACAATGCCAGAGGATTTTCAAACTTTGCAGCTCCTGGAGCAGATAGACTTAGGCTTCAAGGAACTCTAATTAAAAAGTCACTAAATGATTTTAATGATGAAAATTTTGTCGAATTAGTTAGAATTGAAAATGGTATTATTAAGAAAAATATTAAGAAGGAAGATACTCCACAACTTATAACTGACGAACTTGCAAGAAGAACCAGTGATGAATCTGGAGATTACTATGTAAAACCATTTAGAGTAATTGCCAAAGAGTCTCTAAATGACAGAATTGGAAATAATGGTGTATATAATCCTGGACAACTTACAAGACAAGGAAATACTCCTTCAAATGATTTATTAACTTTGCAAATTTCTCCTGGAAAGGCATATGTTAAGGGTTATGAAGTAGAGACTCTTATAACAGTAAATGCTGATCTACAAAAACCAAGAGAAACTGAATCTGTAATAGACACTACCGTCCCATTTAGTTTGGGAAATCTGGTTGAAGTAAATAATGTTTATGGTATAGTTCCTGTTGGATTTGGTGCAAGCAGTATAGTAACTCTTTATTCTCAAAGAACATCTACTCCAGGACTTACGGCGGGAATTCCTATTGGAGTTGGTAGAGTATATGATTTGAAATTAAAGAACGCCGAATATTCTGATGCATCTACTATTTTTGATGTTTCAATGTTTGATTTACAAACATATACATATTTACAATTGAATACCACAATAACTTTAAGTGCTCCTGCATTTATTGAAGGGAAAAACAGTTCAGCTTCTGGATATCTTGTTTCTGATGTTTCTGGAAGTGGTCAAGTAGTATTATATCAAGTTTCTGGTAATTTTTCAGTTGGAGAACAGTTAAAAGTTGATGGTGAAGACATATCCAGAACCATAACTGATGTAAGAGACTACAATTTGGGAGATGTTAAGCAATTAGCTGGATTTGTTGGAGCTACAACTGCTTTTACTGCGGATACTTTAGTATCTCAAGGAATCGCAATTGGTCCTTCTGGAAGTAGTTTTACTATTTCTGCCGCTGTGGGTGGTATTAGTACAGTTACATCATCCTCATCCACATTTGGTGTGGGAATCAATACTGGAGATGTGTTAGTTTACACCAAGTCTGGAGACACGTTACCGACATATAATAGAGTAACTGCCGTAAGTAAATCTACAAAAAGAATCGATCTTGAGGCGACAACTAGTGTTTCTGGAGTTAATAATGGCGATTTACCAACTTCAGAAATTACTGTTGGAGCATTAAAAGGAGTTTCCACTCTGGTAAACTCTAAAGAATCTTTCTTGTATGCAGAATTAGATAACCAAAATATTGCAACTGTTGATGTATCTGAAGGTGAAATCGTATTTAGAAAATCATATTCAGTAACAGTTGCTTCAAATGGATTGACCGCAACATTAGAGACTGATACTAATTTAAGTTTAGAACCTTTTGATGAAGAAGATTATTCTTTAGTATTTGATGATGGAACTATTGAGACTTTAACTTCAGGCCAATTTACTATTACTTCAGCAAGAACTTTAACACTGGTAAATCTAAGTCAAAATGGATCCGCAACCCTTACTGTTACTTTAAGAAAGAGAAGACTAAAGTCTAGAAAGAAAATTTATAATAGAGTTGCAGTATTAGACATTAGAAATTCAAGTTCATCTTCTTCAGGAATAGGAAGTACTACTTTTAATGATGGATTGACATTCAATCCTTATTATGGACTAAGAGTTCAAGATGAAAAAATTTCATTGAATGTTCCCGATGTATCTTCTGTTGTTGGAATTTTTGAATCATCTGATGAATTTGATGCACAATTACCAAGACTGGAAGTTGTCAATTTAAATGCAAATATTTTAAATGCAGTTAGAGGCGAAATAGTTTATGGACAAAGTAGTAATGCGACAGCATTATTTGTAGAAAGTAACGGTACAAATCAATTTGATTTTGTTTATATCAATGAAAATACTTTTATAACTGGAGAAAAAATTGTATTTGGTGAATCAAATGTAACTGCTCAAGTTAATGCTTTAATTGAAGGCGATAGAAATATCGTATCAGATTTTAGTTTTGATGATGGCCAAAGAGCTGAAATAGCTGATTTTTCATCAGTGATTAGAAAGTCTGGAGTTACTTCACCAACTAGAAGACTAAAAGTAGTATATAACTACTATTATATTGATCCAAATGACACCGGTGACTTTGTTACTGTAAGTTCATATGATCGTGATAGATATTCCAGTGATCTACCAATTATCAATTTTGAAAGAGCGAGTGACATCATAGATTTAAGACCAAGGGTAGATCCCTATGATAGTGCGGTCACACCAGTATCTCCATTTGAATTTGAAGCTAGAAAATTTTCTACATCTACGAACTCCAGTCCATTTGTCTTTGCAAAAGACAAGAGTTTATTCTTATCTTATGAATATTATCTGGCTAGAATTGATAAACTTTATCTTAATAGATATGGAGAGTTTTTTGTAGCAAAAGGTACACCTTCTTTAGATGCTATTGCTCCAAATAGTGTTGATAACGCTTTGGAAGTAGCCACAATCACAATGAAACCATACGTCTACAGTATATCAGACGTAATAGTTCAATTGTCATCACATAAGCGTTATAGAATGCAAGATATTTCTAGACTTGAAGATAGAATAAGAAATATTGAATATTATACATCATTATCTCTTCTTGAGACTGATACTAAGAATTTGACGATAAGAGATTCTCAAACACAATTGGATAGATTTAAGTGTGGTTTCTTAGTGGATAATTTTAAATCAGTACGTACTGGAGCTCTAGGGGATCCTCAACACAAATGTAGTATTGATTCTGTAGAGGGCCTTTTAAGACCACAACACTATACAACTTCTTTAGACCTTCTCCTTGGATCTGAAGCTGTTATTGGTTCTTCGAATACTTCTAATCCAAATGCAGATTTAAGATTTGTTAGTGATTTGGGTAATGAAAATGTTGTGAAAGTTGGTGATATTGTTTGTTTAAAATATAAAGATGTTGAGTTTCTTAAAAATACTTTTGCAACCAGAAGTGAAAATGTAAACCCATTTGCAGTTGTTAACTGGATTGGTGTTATAGAATTGAATCCAGCAACTGATACTTGGGTAGAAACTAGCTTAACTAAGAGAACCGTAGATCAAGAAGGAAATTATACCACCTCGGTTCAACAGTTGGGAATTGATACCAATAGTGGTTTATCTCCAGTTGATTGGGACGCCTGGGAAACCACTTGGACTGGAGTTAGAGAACTTGGTAGACAAAATATGGGTAGAATCTTTGTTGGATCTACTCAAACTGGTCGTAGTACTAGTAGAGGTAGCTTCCAAAGTGGCAGAGGAGTTCCAATTAGAACTAGAACGACATTCAGAGATCAATTCACAACATTTACGAATGTAACTACACTAACAACCACAAACCAGTCTAGACAAGGTATTCAGTATAAAGTTGGTGAAAAATATGATTCTGTCAATCTAGGCAAATCCGTGGTTTCTACAGAAGTCATTCACACAATGAGATCTAGAAATATTGAATTTATCGCTAAGAGATTGAAACCAAAGACACAACTATATGCGTTCTTTGATAATGTTGACATGAACAAGTATATTGTTCCAAAACTTATTGAAATTGAAATGGAAAGTGGTACTTTCACTGTTGGGGAGACAGTGACTGGTGTTCTTGGAACAACTGCTATTAGATTTAGATTGGCAACTAACAACCATAAGTATGGTCCATATAATAACCCAAGCCAAGTTTATACGGAAAATCCATATTCACCAAGTCAAACAATACCTTCATCATATTCAACAACTTCAACAATATTAAATGTTGATACTGCTTCTTTAGAATTGCAATCTGCCTCTGGTTATTATGGAAATATTGTCAAAAATATGCAACTTAAAGGTGAAACATCAAAGGCAATTGCAAAAGTTTCCAAAGTAAGAATAATTACTGATGTTGCTGGAACTCTCATAGGAAGTCTTTACATTCCAGATTCTAAACTACAATCAACTCCAACATTTGAAACGGGAACAAAAACATTTGTTCTTACAACAAGTTCAACTAATAGTACTATCGTTGGTTCTACAGATAGCACCGCTGATAGTAAATTTACATCTTCGGGTACTCTGGAAAATCAAGAAGAAGTTACTTTGAGAACTAGAAATGCAACTGTTGAGAGAAATAATAGAAGTGAAGAAAGAACTCTAAGAGAAAGAAATACAACACTTCAAGCGGGAACTGCATTCAATAATCGTAGTGTAACTCAGACTAGATGGGTTGATCCTCTAGCACAATCTTTTGAAGTACCAGATGAAAATGGAGTCTTTATAACTAAGTGTGATATTTTCTTCAAGGAAAAGGATACAAATAGTTTGCCAGTAACTCTTCAAATAAGAACCTTGCAGACTGGATTACCAACAACAACTATCGTTCCTTTTGGTGAAGTCGTTTTGGATCCAAGTGAAGTAAGTCTTTCTGAAGATGCAAAGACTCCAACAACGTTTACTTTCCCATCACCAGTTTATCTTGAAAGTGGAAATGCATATTGTGTTGTGTTACTTTCTGCTTCTAATGAATATAAAGTTTGGGTTTCCAAAATGGGTGAAGAAGACATAACTACTCTCAATTTACCAGAGTCACAAAAAATTGTTGTGTCTCAACAACCACTTTTGGGTTCATTATTTAAGTCTCAAAACGGTGCAACATGGGATCCAAGTCAATTAGAAGATCTCAAATTAGTTCTTTATAGAGCAGAGTTTGTTACAGATCCTAGTACGGTTAGATTCTATAATCCAAAACTTGATATTGGTAATAATCAAATTGTTACTCTAAGAACGAATCCACTCGATACAATTTCAAAATCAACGTTGATTGGATTGGGATCAAGTTTATCTTCCGCTGAGATTGCAAATCTTACTCCAGGAACTCCAATTTTACAAACTCAAAATTCGGTCTTTAGTTCTAACCTTAAGAGTGTAGTTGGTGCAATAGGAATTAATAGTGAACTTACAATCACATCTGCTGGAATTGGATTCACTTCCACATTTAAAACATATTCCAATGTGGATTTGGTTTCTATTAGTGGTAGAGGTTTTGGTGGTAAAGTTGATCTGAGTGTGGAAAATGGTGTTGCAATTGCGGCAACAGTTTCTATTGGTGGTACTGGATATGCTTTGGGTGATTCATTAACTGTTAACTACACACAAACAGATAATCTTGGAAATAATTTAATCGTTAGTATTCCAAATACTGTTGGTGTAATTTCATCATTCAATAGTTTATTAGTAGATAGAGTTCAGGGAACTCTAAATCAAAATGGCGTTGATTCACTATATTATGTTGGTACTGGCGGTACGACACTTCTCAATAATGCCTTTGTCGATACCATCAATGATCTAACTGATGGACTACATTTCAAGGTCAGCCATAGTAATCATGGAATGTACTCTCTAGTAGATAAAGTACAGTTAACTGGTATAGAACCAGACAAAAAACCAGAGACATTGAAAGCAGCATACAATTCAACAACAACATCAAGTATCACTGTAAGTAATGTTGGTATATTCACTAGTTTTGAAAATGTTCCGGTTTCTACTACAAATCCAGGTTATGTTCTGATCGATAGTGAAGTAATTGAATATACTGGAATTGTCACTTCTACAAATACACTTACTGGAATTACTAGAAACATTGACAACAGTACTTCTGGATCATATTCTCTCAATTTCCCAGTATTCAAATATGAATTGAACGGAGTATCCCTAAGAAGAATTAATAAAGTACATAACTTATCTGACACCGATTTGGTAACTTATCCTACAGATCTTGATTACTATTATGTTCAAGTTGGTATGAATAGTAGGGGTATTGATAGAACTCCAGGAAATCCATTAGGACTACCTGCTTTATATTTCAATTCTAATAAGTCTTGTGGTTCTTATGATTCTGTGCCTCTTGTAGGATCACCTAAAGGACCAAAGGCAACTCAAAACATACCATTTAATTTGATTAGACCAAACTATCAGACTTTACTACCACAAAAAACTTCTATAACTGCTAAGGCAAGAACTTTCAGTGGATCTTCGCCAGATGGAAACCTAACTTCATATTTAGATCAGGGATTCGTTGATGTTACATTAAACTCTAATAATGAGTTTGATTCTCCAAGAATTATTGCTTCCCAAATAAATGAAGATGCATATTTGTCAAGTTTCCCAGGTAAAAAATCTTTTACAATGGAATTGACACTTGATACTGATGATTCAAAAGTATCTCCAATGATTGACTTGGATAGAGTAAATGTAATTACTGTTGCCAATAGAATCAATTCTAAGGTAACTAATTATGCTACGGATTCTAGAGTAAACTCACTAAAAGATGATCCAACTGCAGCAACATACTTAAGTAATATTGTTCTTCTTGAAAAATCTTCTGACAATATTAAAGTATTTTTTGATGCTTTCAAACATTCGTCAAGTGATATTAGAGTATGTTACCGAATCTTTAGACCAGATTCTCCAGCAACAGATCAGTTGTGGCAGTTATTCCCAGGTTATGATAACCTAGACGTAAATTCTGAAGTTATTGATGAAGCTAAAAATAATGGAAGACCAGATAGTAGAGTTGCAGACTCTACATCTGAAGATAACTTCAACTCTTATGAGTTTACTGCATCAAATCTTCCACAATTTAATGGGTTCCAAATAAAAATTCTAATGACGGGTACTAATTCTGCATATGTACCTAAGATTAGAGATTTTAGAGTTATTGCTACCATTTAAAATTATGGATTTATTACCAGTAGAAGGAAGTATGGGATTGTATAGAGATTCTTCCTCAAATGCAATCCTAAACTGTTCTGATTCAGATTATCAAAAATATCTTGAATTTAAATCCCAGAAATTGAGGGAAATTGAAAAGATTGATGGTATGAACAAAAAAATTGATGAGATTGATCAACTAAAATCCGATGTAGATGAAATGAAAGAAATGATGAAACTGATTATTAAAAAATTAGACTCCAATTCATAAATAACTAAAAAGGACTTTAATAATGCCGGCAAGAAATGTAAACTTAGTTCTTGAACAAGGGGTTGACTTTCAGGCCACTTTTACTATTAATAATGTAAATAATGCTCCTTTGAACTTGACTGGCTATACGGGAATCTCATCAATAAGAAAACATCCTTCTTCATCAACAGCATACCCATTAACTATAACTTTTCCAGACAGAGTAAATGGAAAAATACAAATTGCTATGGGATACAGTGCAACAGATGCTATCGAGGGTGGTAGATATGTATATGATTTGATTTTAATATCACCACAAGCATATAGAACCAGGGCTATTCAGGGTAATGTTCTTGTAACCCCAGGTGTATCACAATGACAGAATACGTAGTAACATTAAATCAACCTGGTGAATATAGGGTAGGAGTAGATTATGAAATTCCAACCAAATCTATTCAATATTCAAATATTATTTTGGATGATATTTCATCCCAATTTGATGGAATTTTAACAACCTTCTCTTTGTTTGATAATGGAACTTCATATGTTCCAATTAATGATCAACAACTTCTTGTTATGGTAAATACTACAATATTAAAACCAGAAAAAGATTACACAGTATCTGGAAGTAATATTACTTTTACAACAGCACCTCTTGCATCAGATGATTCGACTATTGTTGCTTTAGCGTCTGCAGCTGATCTAACCAGAACAGTTAATTATGTGGTTGATAGTGGATCAATCGCTATGTTACCTGGTGATAAAGGAACTGTTTCGATAGATGTAAATGGTACTATTGAAAATTTAACTATATTTTCAGATCAAGTTGGAAACCTGACTTTAGATATTTTGAAGTCGGATTTTGATACATTTCCCACGTTTACTTCCATTGTTGGTGGAGTTTATCCATCATTTACTAATGGACAAAAAGTTCGTGATGATAATTTAACAGGTTGGTCAACAGCAGTAGCTGCTGGAGATGTAATTAAATTTCAAGTTATTGGTGTGAGTGATATTAATAGATTCACAGTCTCTTTGAAATTAAAATTATAAATAAACATAGAAATAAAGACATAGCCTGCTGGGAGTCGTTTAAATGGCACTATTAGTTCCAAATATTGGAGAACTTGAGTCACTCAGGTATTTGATTGCACAAAACAATCATACCCAGAGTTTATCTGACCAGTCTCCTAGAAATCTAGTTCTTAAGCTTTTTACTAGTGATACAACTCCTGCAGAAGGAGATGTACCATCTCCAACTGCATATTTTGAACCATACGGTATTGGCAATACAAACGCATATGGATATGATCCATATACAGGATATCCATTTTGCGTAAATAATAGAACAGATCAGGACTATACTTCACAAACTGGTATCTTGTTAAATGGATCTAGATGGACTATTGAACAAGTAGGTAGTGGAACAACAGCAGCATATCCAGAACAGGCTTATACATTTACTGGTGCTGCTGGTGATGTTTATGGTTACTATGTAACTCGTGCAAATAATATGCCTACAAGTGTCCAAGGTGTAGTGCATGGAGCAGGCGTCGGTATTGGAACAACTGTATCTAAAGGTAGTGGTGCTCAACCAGTAATTGGTGTTGTTGGAAATAGATATTTAACTATTGATTCTGCTGAGAATCTAAATGATTTAACTTTGGGTATGGAACTTCGTGACAACGTTGGGGTTCAAACAGGAACCAAAGTTGTTGGTTTAGATAGAGCTTTAAACGTTGTATACATCGATCTTCCACTAATTGATAATATTCAAGCCGCAACAGATCCTGTGGTTAGTTTTGCTTATGGTAAAATTACCGCAGTTGGTCACCAATTAGTTGCTGGAGATGTAATTTATGTTGCTGCTGGAACAGGAAATACAACAACCGTATCTAATTCTTACACTGTATTTTCCGTTCCTAATGCTGATGAGTTCTACACGACTCCTTCAATAAGACCACTAACTAATGCGAATGCTGGTTTGGATACTTGCACTCTTTATTCAAGTATCATGTATGCTGAAAGGTTTACAAATGGTCCTTACACAATCTCCAACAACGGAGACCAAATCAAGATTACTTTGAATGTTTCTCTCGATTGATTTCTTTATTGGTTTCAATATAAAAGAATATTTTTTATGTGAAGGGGGGTTGTTTTATGGCAATCCTCCTTTTTATTTTATCTCTAAAGAATTTCCGTAAGATTCAATGACGACACTGCAGTGCAAATGGACGTTTAATCAATTTACAGGTACAAACCCGTATCTGGAAGAAGACTTTGGTCAAATTTCTTCTGCACCTGAAGTTTATCTAGATTATCAAGATCCTAATGGATTGGATCCAAGTAATACTGCATGTGGTGGTGCTGAGACTCAAGATAAAGCGCAGTTTTCATCAACTGTATTTACTTTCGATGTTGATACTGAAACTCATGACCAGGCGTTTCAGATACAAACTGAAGATTATGGACGAATATCAGAAACAAGTGATCTAATTCCTGGTAGTGGAATAATTCCACCATATCCGCCTGCAGCTGGTGGACCTAAGATTGCTGGTGGAATGTCTGAAGAGACAACTAGGTATGTTCCACATTGGGGTATTGAATCTAATATTGGAATTGGAACTACTGGTATTCAGATTAGTGGCGAGGTTAAATTCTACCTTCCAATATATCCTCGCAGTTCCAGGGTGCCGGGAAGTGGACAAGGTACTATTGTACTGGCATCTGGTGCAGTAGAGAGTTATTCCGAATTTGGTGATACAAATACAATACCGTTCATATTTACTGGAATTGGATTCGAATCATTCTCTCCAGTAGGATTCCAAGGATCTGGATCTCTATTTACAATTGGTGATGCAGATACTTCATATTTTAATGTATACACTTATGAGGCAGATTCTTCCCAACCAATAGTAATTGATTCCGATTTTTCTATTGTTCCAATAGTAACACTCTCAGTAAATGGTGAAGGTGGATTTATAGTTAGTGGAGAAACAACTCCACTCAGAACTTTTGGCTATTCTGGTTCTGGAACTGTAAATGCAGTATCTGGAGCTGCAGAATCCACCACTATCCAAACAGAATTACTAACAAATACAGCGTTATTTGATATTTCTGGAAATGCTTTAGAATCGTTTACTGTAGATGATCCGATTGACACGGTTCTATATCAGTATGGTGGACAATTAGAAGAAAGTGTAACTAAGAGTGTAGTTGGTGTACCTGATCCAATAACCTTAAATGGTGAAGCAAGAGTTACATTTAATGTTATTGTTCCTACAGATGGTGTATTCGTAGTAGAATCTTATTTTGTTGATGATGACAGACATAAGACTTGTGATAATGATGATCTAACAGTTGATAGAGAGGATAATGGACTTGTAGCCTTTGCACCACAAATACCAGAAACTACAGTACTCTATCAAATTTTTGGAGATGCATTTACCGCAACAGATGCAGAATATGTTGATTCTGGAATAGGAACAATTAGTATAGTTGGTTCTTCATCAATACGAAAAACCAATGCAACAAAATCAGATGGAATTTTACTATCTTTATCTGCTGGAGGAGTAGCAATAGGTCCACAATATGTTGGAGTTGGATCACTATTTACTCTATCTGGTTCTTCAGAATCTTTTGCAGCCAAAAATTCTGAAACTACTCTGATACTCAGTTTAATTGGTGATGCAATAACTAAAGTCTCTAGTTCTTTCGTTGGAATAGGATCTTACAATATAACAGGATCTTCAACATCTAGAACAACTAGATTCGAATCTGGATCCGGACTTATTAATATTTCTGGTGAGTTGGTGTTCCCAGACATAAGGTTTGTACCTTCAGGTTCTTCTTCTGGTACTATTTTTATTCTTGGATCATCTCGAACAAATATCTCTCCATTGATCAAAGCGTCTGGATCTTTATTTGCTTTGTCTGGTGGATTCGAATCATTTACTCCAGATGGTTATGTTGGAACTGGAACTATTTTCACGTTACCAGTTAATTCTATCGATTCTTATTCTGCATTCCAAATTCCAAGAACGTTCTCACTCATCGTATAATAAATAAATGAGAAGAAATAGTACTTTGAGTCGTAAGGTAATACAATGACCAAACAGATACAACTCAGAAGAGGGACATCATCAGAACATTTACTTTTTACAGGAGCAAATGGTGAGTTAACCTACGACACTACTCTACAGGTCGTAACAGTTCATGATGGATTAACTCCTTCTGGTAATTATCTAGTAGGTGCAGCAACAACCCAAGGCATAGTAAACAAGAGATGGCTTGGAATTGGTACTGACGGTATAACAGGAGAAGTAAAGTTAGTCACCATTGGTGACGCAAATATTGAAGGTAATTTATTATTAAGAAGTTTAGATGTAACATATAGAAATCCATTTGGAGAAGTAGGCCAAACAGAAAGTCCAAATAGTACTACAATAACTGGTATTGAAACCAATAGAATTAGAGTTGGTTATGCCGTAAGTGGAGATGCAGTATCTCCAGGGACAGAAGTAGTTTCTGTTGGCGTCGGGTCAATTGTTTTATCGAATAATACTACTCAAGCTGGATTTACTACTGAATTTATTTTCAATGATGTAAAGAGTGGAATAGCTAGTATTCACATCCTAGATGTGAATAGGGGTACTATTGATACTTTAGTAACCACAGATGTTACTATTGGTACTGCCTTATCAGTTACTGGAAGTTCTTATGTAGTAGGTTTATCAACTTTTGTAGGTGTATCCAGATTCGAAGACCAAGTAATATTTGACAGTTCTGAAGCTATCCAGATTCCTGTTGGTGGTGATGGCGATAGAGATCCAACTCCAGCTCAAGGCCAAATAAGATTTAATACAGATTCTGGTCAATTTGAAGGTTATGATGGACTTGCGTGGGGAACTCTTGGTGGTACTAAAGACGTTGACCAAGACACATATATAACGCCAGAATCGACTCCTGGCGCTGATGAGGATACTCTGTTCTTCTATACTGGTGGAAGTCTCTCTGCGACCCTCTCATCGACCACTGGCGCTGTCTATAACGTCAATGTAGGTATTGGTTCTACTCTACCATCCTCTTCATTGGATATTGATGGTGAATTAGAAGTCACTGGAATATCGACTTTTAGAGATAAAGTTATTTTCGATAGTACAAATTCTATACAACTTCCTGTTGGATCAACACTAGAAAGAGATAATGTAGGTTTTGCTGTAACGGGTCAAATCAGGTACAACACTGATTTGGCTTCTTTTGAGGGTTATGGTGTTGGTGGAGAATGGGGAACTCTTGGTGGAGTAAAAGACGTAGATCAAGATACTTATATTATTGCAGAGTCTTCTCCTGGTGCTGATGAAGATAGGCTTTATTTTTACAATGCCGGAACAAATACAGTCTCAGTTGGTCAGACAGAAGTTGATCTTAATGTAAATCTATATGTAACTAATGACCAATACACTGATGGAACTAATTTTAGTAGTCAGTTAAATGTTTCTGGCCTTTCTACTTTTGTAGGAGTTTCTAGTTTTGTTGGGGAAACTGGAGTAACTACTCTTAGATTCAATGCATTTAATCAGGCTCTAAGTCAAGATAGTGCAGTAACATTCAAGAGTTCCAATTCTGGAGTAGCAACATCTTACACTCTCACTTTACCTGCTGAACCGGGAACTTTTGGTCAAGTACTTTCTTTAGATGATAGTAATGGAACCTTAGGATTTTCAACCGCAGGCTTATATGAAGCGAGATATTATGTATCTGCTCTAAATGGTAGTGATTCTAATGATGGAAAAACTAGACCAGTACAAACAATCAAAAAGGCCACACAGTTAGCATCCCTATCTGGCAAAAAAGAAGTTGCTATCTTTGTTGAAGCTGGTGATTATTCTGAAGATAACCCAATTATTCTTTATGATGATGTTGCAGTTATTGGTGACAATTTAAGAAATACTATTATTAGACCTCAAAATGCAGGAAAAGATTTATTCCGTGTAAGAAACGGTTGTTATCTAACTGGATTTGCAATGAAGGACTCTATTGATGGAAATGGAGTTCCTTTAGCTACATTTGACAATGCAGTTGCTTTTGATGATCCTGCAGATACTAACACTTCCAGAGTTGGATATGCAGTTACGACTGCAAAACCAATTATCTTCAGATCTCCATATGTACAGAATTGTTCCATCTTATCCTTCTTGGGTGCAAATGGAATTCTTGTTGATGGATCTAAGGTCCAATCACCAAACATTACACCAATTGCAGAGGAGGGGGAAAATCCAGTTGAAGGTGATCAACCAGAACAAGGAAAGTCAATGGTGGCGGCCGCCTTTACCATGGTTTCATTTGGTGGTATTGGATGGAGAACAATAAATGATGGATATGCACAAATCGTTTCTTGTTTCCAAATTTTCTGTAGATACGGATCGTTAACTCAGTCCGGTGGATATCTGTCTATTACAAACTCTGCGACAAACTTTGGAATATATGCATTGAGATCTACTGGATTCAGTCCAAATTCGTTTAGATTTGACCGTGGAAGAGTTGCAACCACAGGTACTTCTGGTGGTCTTCAGACATTAAAAACTGTTGGACTTGGTAGATCTGAACAGGATTTATATGTTTTAAGATTTATTGATGATGATGGAAATGATGATACAGCAAACTTTAAAGCTGCTCCAGTAACAGAAGAATTCACTGCCACTGCAGCAAATGTAAACATATTAGATGATAGTATCACTATCACTGGCCACCAGTTCAATAACCAAGACTCTGTAATCTATAGAGGGGATGAACAAGATGTCCCCCAAAGAGTTATTGGTGGACTTGTCAATGGAAACCAATATTATGTTGTATATATTGATGCAAATACTATTAAACTATCTGAAGATGAATCTTTATTAAATGTTGTAGATTTAACCTCAGTTACTACGGGTATTAATACATTAATTAAAAATAGTCAAGAATTCTTTGCAAAAGAAATTATTGACAGACATAATGTATACCAAACATTAACTATTCCGGGAACTCAAACACTAACGTTTGTTTCTGGTAGATCAGTTCAACAGACTGTTGCTGGTGGAACTGCTGTTGGTATCGCATATACTTGGAATCCTTCTAGTAGAGAACTTGTAGTCTCTGTGGAACTTTCGAATGATGAAAGAACAAACTTCGTTGCAACAGGTGGAGCTAACTTAACAATTGATGATCATACAGGAACTCCTATATCAACATCGATTGGTTCTGTCGCAGGTGTATCAACATATTGGACAGTTGAAACTAAAGTTGATTCTACACTTGCAAGTGGACAAATTCTTTCTCCACAAAACTTACCAGAAACTTATAGGTTACATTTCCACAGACCATCAATTATTAACTCTTCCTCTCATACTTGGGAATATGCTGGATCGGGTACTGACTATAATGCTTTACCACAAAACGGCGGAAAAACTAATACAGCATTCGAACAAGTAGGTGAAGGTGGTGGTAGAGTTTATACATCCGGAACTAATGAACTTGGAGACTTTAAAGTTGGAGATTTCATTACTGCGTTTAACAGAACTGGTAACATCATTTTCAATAATACAGTAACCATTGGTAATCTTGATTCTATTCGATTATCCCTTTCTGGTGGTGTTTCTATTGAGGAATTCTCAATTGATCAAGGATTGGGCGACAACGAAGTTGGGGGTCCACAAAACTTTAGAGTTTCTACACAACTTGCAGTTAGAGGATTTTTAGAAAATAGACTTGGCAATTTTATTGACAAACTTGTTTCTACAAATTCCATTCCAAACTCAGTAGTGCAGTTAAACTCTCTTGGACAAATCAATCAAGAGTTGATTCCACCAAAGACTGTAAATTACTATAAGTCAAACTATGATGGCGGCAGAACTCAGTTAGTAAACCAAATTCCCGCACAAAATATTTTAAGTGGTGAAGTTGTTGCTGAACCAACAGATTCATTCGTTCTTATTAGCGATACTGTATCGCAATATATTGTTCTCGATAATGATACAATTTATAACTTCAATGATCAGGATGAGGTCGTCAGCGTAAATTCTGGTGGTGGTGCTATTGGTGTAGTTACTGCTCCAACATCTTCTGGCGTTAATACGGACACTTTATCATTCCCAAATGTTGGTTATGGTGCTACTGGTTTAGTTCGTGGTGTTTCTCTATCACTTAAAGATCTTGTTGGTGGTAGTGGATACGATAATGCAGGTATATACACCGGAGTTAGACTTGATACAGCATCAGGTATTGGAACTGGAATTACTGCACAAATTACTGTTAGTGTTGCTGGTACTGTTAGTAACGTTGCAATCAATACTGGTGGATACCTGTTTGCAGTAGATGATTTACTAACACTCAACGATCCAAGTGAAATTGGTGGAAGAACTGGAGGATCTAACTTTACTGTTAAGATAGGTGGAGTAGAAACCAGATTGTATCTGGCATTAACTAATGCTCAGAAATTTGCTGGAAATGTATCTTTACCCGATTATTTTGCAGATGGAAACGCAGTTGGATATTCTACAAATATTGGAATTGGAACTACAGTCGCGTTTACACCAACAGATATAAGTCTTTCTGGAGATGTTGATTTTGCAAATGATAGAATTGTAGTTGGAAGTGGACATCCATTTGACGATGGAGATCCACTCCGTTATGTGGTAACTGCAGGTACTGTAATAGATCCGCTTGAAAATAACGTTACATATTATGCCAAAAAAGTTGGAATTAGTTCTATTGAACTTTACACTACCTATGCATTAGTAACTAGAGTAGATTTTAATAGTAGTGGAACGGGAACTCACGAATTAGTAAGAGCTGGATTCAATACAAGCACAGATCAAATAACTTTCGTTGCACATCCATTTACTCAAGGAGATCCAGTAAGAGTAACTGGAGATACTCCAACTGGAATTACAACCGACAACTTCTATTTTGTTGGATCTGTAACAAACAACTCATTTACTCTTCATACAACAAGAGCACAATCTTTAAATTCTATTAATGGATTGTTACTTAACACTATTAGTATAACGAATGCTGCAGGTTCTGTCGGAATAATGACATTGACGGAACAAAATATTGAGTATTCTGCAACCGTCAATACATCATCAAATAATGTAGATAATTGGTCACTATTGTCTACAAATAGTTTGGATGCTTCAAATATTATCAGTGGAGTTATAGATCCAGTTAGACTTGGAAGTGGAGTTGCAAATGACGAAACATTCTTGTCTGGAGATTCTTCATATAAGAAAGTAATTACATCTATTGGAATTGGAACAACTTCTGGATTTAATGTAGAAGGATTTACTTCTGTTATCTTCCCACCAGGAGGAGTCGGATATACAACATACTTTGGTGATTTCAAACTTAATCTGAATAGAGCTGCAACTACCTTAGATGCATACTCTACCCTTGGAATTGCACAGTTTAAGTTAAGTACTTTTGACGTTGGTCAAGATGGAAGAATACAAATCAAGAATACTGCGGCTGGTGGTGACGTAGATGCTGCGACACTTAACGCACAATCTGGTGCATATTATTTGGATGTGGATAATCACACTGGAACTGTTAAGGTTAATAAGGGTGGTACTGGACTTGCTGGTGTTGCACCTAATGGAAGTATTTTACAAGGTAACGGATCTACTTATAATAGACTAACAAATCCAACATTTATTGGAGACGTTACTTTTAATGCAGGTGCAGGATCCGTAACTTTAGCAGCAGATGCTGATATCTTATTCACAAATGGAACTGTCTGGAGTGGAGATGTTGCTGGTAAGATTCAATTCTTCCAAAATAGTCTATATTTACAGTACACTGATGATCTAATCTTTAGAAATGCTTCTGGATCTAACAGAGTCACTATTGATTCCCTAGGAAATGCAGATTATGTTGGTGTTGTTACTGCATCAAGGTTTGTTTCTGATGTTGCACAAGGGACTGCACCATTTACAGTTACCTCCACTACTAAGGTAACAAACTTAAATGCAGATCTACTTGACGATTTGACCACATCTTCGACAAATGTCAATTCTACAGTTGTAACTCGTGATGCATCCGGTAATTTTGCCGCAGAAGATATTACTGCAGAGGGAGCTGTTAGAACAAATACAATAACTGCTGAAGATTCTTCTGCTGCAATAACAATAGCAAATGTCACTGGCAAATCCACATTTGCTCAAGATGTTGATATTACTAGAAATCTTAATGTTGCAAGCACTGTAAATATTAATTCTGGTGGAATTAACGCAGGTTCGGGAATTGTAACTGCTACCAGATATGATGGTAATCTCCAAAGGACCCTTACACTTAATACCTCTGGTAATGGACTGACTGGTAGTGCAACATTTAACAACTCTGGTAATGTTACATTTACTGTACAGTCTGATGCAACTGCATCCAATGTATCAGATGCAATTGTTTATAGAGATAGTACTGGAAACTTCTCTGCAGGAACTATTACTGCATCTCTAACTGGTGCGGCATCACTCAATGTCTTGAAGGCTGGCGATACGATGACTGGTCAGTTGATCAATACCAGAGTAAATCAAACTGGCAATGGTACTGGTCAAATTTTCCTAAATGGAGCAACAGGAAACCGTATTGATTGGAATACATCGGGTGTCGCTGCACCATCACAGACCACAAGAAGTGTCGGTACTAAATTAGTCCTATACCCCGCAATCAGCGGAACTCAAGTTGATTACGCGATGGGAATTCAGAATTCCTCAATGTGGTTCTCTGTACCAACAACATCTACAGTATTCAGATGGTATGGAAATACTACTCAAATGATGACCTTGACAGGATCCAATCTGGATGTTGTTGGAAATATTACTGGTTCCAGATTAATTTCTGATGTTGCACAAGGGACTGCACCTCTTACAGTAACCTCCACAACATTAGTATCAAATCTGAATGCCGACTTACTCGATGGACAACAGGGTAGTTTTTATCTCAATACTGGAACTGGTTTTGGTGGAGATGTTAGTGGAACTTATAATGCAATTGTAGTTGCTAATGATTCTCACACTCACCAATTTGCAAACTTAACTGCTAAAAATTTGGGTAGTGGAGATTACTCAACTACTGGTGATTTTATTTCTGGTAGAGGTTCAGGTGGAGTTGCACTTACCATTAATGATGGTTACGGTAATGCAAACGTAACTTGGAACCATCAAAACGGCACACCGGAACAGACTGGTAAGGCAGGAAGAATTGAAGTTAATACTGATGCCACTAGTGGTAATGCATATATGAGTTTTGAACTTGGTTCAGCAGCTGCTGGAGTTTCTGCTGCGATCACTCCAATTCTTGAGTTGAGTGATACTACAAGTTCAAGATGGTTCGCTGCTTCTGGATTAACGTTCCTTAACGTTCCACAATTCAATGGCGGTACTTCAGGATCATTAGCACCATTTACTGTAGATAGTACTTTCTTAGTTTCGAATCTAAATGCCGATCTACTTGACGGTCAAGAAGGAACTTATTACTTAAATTATACTAACTTTACAAATACTCCAACTATCGGTGATGGAACTTTAACTGTTGCTGTTAGTGGAACTGGTCTAAGTATTAGCGCTACCCCCACATTCACTGCAAACCAGACCACAAATAAGACAATTACAGTAACATCCAATGCAACATCAGCAAATACTGTATCAACAATAGTTGCAAGAGATGGTTCCGGTAACTTTACAGCGGGGACAATTACTGCAAACCTAATTGGTACTGCAACACAAGTATCCAATACATTAACTAGAGGAACTTATCTGACTGGTTCTAGTTACAATGGTTCTTCAGCGACTACTTGGGCTGTTGATGCAACTTCTTCAAACACAACAAGTAAAGTTGTTGTCCGTGACGCAAGTGGAAACTTCGCTGCAGGTACTATTACTGCAACATTAAGTGGTACTGCCACTAATGCAACTAACATTACTCTTGCTGATGAGTCAGCTGATACCACATGTTTCCCTGTGTTTGCTACAGGAGCAACAGGAAATCTTCCACCTAAGACTGGATCCAATCTAACATTTAATGCTTCTACTGGAGCATTAGGAGCAACTACTTTTGTTGGTAATCTTCAAAATACCCTTACACTCAATACTTCTGGAACTGGACTTTCTGGTTCCACAACCTACAACAACTCTGGTGCCGCAACATTTACGGTAACCTCTAACGCAACATCTGCAAATACTGTATCTACTATTGTTGCAAGAGATGGTTCTGGTAACTTTAATGCAGGTACTGTTACTCTTGCTGGAGAACTTCGCGGTCCAGCATCATTCACGATTGACCCAGCAACGGTAGGTGATAATACTGGAACGGTTGTCATTAAAGGTAATCTCCAAGTTGACGGCACGACCACCACTGTAAATAGCACGACCATTACAGTCGATGACAAAAACATTGAACTTGGTTCTGTTGCATCTCCAAGTGATGCTACAGCCGACGCAGGCGGTATTACATTGAAGGGAACGACTGATAAAACTTTCAACTGGATTAATTCTACCGATGCGTGGACTTCTTCGGAACATATTAATATTGCTTCTGGTAAGGTTTATAGAATTAATGGTACTGAGGTTTTAAATGCAACCACTCTTGGTAGTGGTGTTGTTAATTCTTCCCTACAAAACTTAGGTACACTTACTAGTGACGTAACCATTGGTAAGACATCGCCAAAATTAATTCTAAATGATACTAATGGTGCAACAGGTAGTTATCCTGGCATTCAGTTCGATACAACTAATAATCAGGGTGTTCTTTTAGAGCATAATGAATTTGATGGCGAACTTCCTATTGCTGGATATGGATTGGTCTTAAGGGAATCTCCAAATAATACTCAATTCCCCACCACAGGAACTGTTTCACTTTCAGTTCTTGGAAACATTTATGCTGGAGGAACAACAATTGGAACTCTTTCTAGAGTTCTCACAACAGCGGATGAAGGAACTGGTAATGGATTAGATGCTGATACTTTAGATGGTGTTGAGGGTGCATCTTACGCCAGATCTGATGCAGCAGATACAATATCTGCTATCCACACTCATACTGCTAGACCCGCATTTAATGGTGGCACTTCTGGATCATCATCACCATTTACTGTAGATAGTACCTTTGTAGTCACAAACCTCAATGCGGATCTACTCGATGGTGTTCAGGGTGCATCTTATGCCAGATCTGATGCAGCAGATACAATATCCGCTGTCCATACTCATACTGCTAGACCTGCGTTCAATGGCGGTACTTCCGGATCAACATCACCATTTACTGTAGATAGTACTTTTGTGGTCACAAACCTCAATGCGGATTTAGTTGATGGTATTCAAGGTTCAAGTTTCTTAAGATCTGATGCAGCAGATAGTTTCTCAGGTGCATTGACTGGTTCTGGAACCATTAGTGTTACTGGTACTGAAATTGAGTGTGGTAGAACTTCTGGTTCTGTCGCAATGACAACTAATGATGGTGGAGGAAATGCAAACCTCTGTTTCAACCATAAAGATAGAACTCCCGATACCACGGGCAGTTCCTATAGAATCGAAACAGCGGTCGATAGTGCTACTGCGAACATGTACTTCGAATTATCATCGAGTACTACATCTGGTGTTCAGGTAAATCTAAGTAATGGAATGACCTTGAATACAACCGGATTAACGGTTAGTGGTACAGTTACTGCAAACTCCGACATACGACTCAAGACAAATATTCTAGACTATGAAAACTGTTTAGATAGGGTACTGAATCTCAGACCAGTAACCTTTAATAGAACAGACTTGGAAGATACCGAAAAGGTACACTTAGGTCTCATCGCTCAGGAAGTTGAGGAAGTAATTCCAGAAGTTGTTGGAGAAAATTCAGCAAACGGATACAAGTCTGTTGCTTATGGAAACATTGTTCCCGCACTTATCGGTGCAATACAGGAACAACAGAAGATGATTGAAGAACTTCGTGAGGAAGTTAGAAACCTGAAGAACCGATAGAAAGATCGTTTCAATTTATAAATACCTCTAGGAAACTAGGGGTATTTTTTTATGGCGCAGCCATCTAGTAGAGCGGAGTTGAAGGAATACTGCCTCAAGCAATTAGGTAAACCAGTTCTAGAAATAAATGTAGATGATGATCAGATTGATAATTTAATAGATGATGCAATCCAATATTTCCATGAACACCATTTTGATGGAATTGATAGGGTATACTTAAAACATAAATTAACTCCCGCTAACAAAGATATTATTACACAAACAGGAGTCTCTACAAGTACTTCTGCAACTGTTGTTGGTGCAGGTTTAACATCAATAGACTATGTGGAGGGTGTAAATTATCTCCCACTACCAGATTCTATTATTGGTGTAAATAACGTACTTAAAATAAATTCCAGTAGTGTCTCTGATGGTTTATTCAATATTAAATATCAATTGTTTTTGAATGACGTTTATTTTTACGGTGCATTAGATCTTCTGAACTATGCTATGGTTAAGAGATATTTGGAAGACTTGGATTTTCTTCTAAATCCACACGCTCAAATTAGATTCAACAAAAAAAATCATAAGTTATATCTAGATATTGATTGGTCTGAAGTTGGTGAGAATGAATATGTGATTGTGGATTGTTATAGAATTTTAGATCCTTCGGAATCTACAAAGTTATATAATGATTCTTGGTTAAAAAAATACCTCACCGCACTAATTAAAAAACAGTGGGGTCAGAATATGATTAAGTTCCAAGGAGTTCAACTTCCAGGTGGTGTTCAACTTAATGGTAGACAAATTTATGATGATGGAGTTCAAGAGGTAGAAAAACTAGAACAAAAACTCAGAACAGATTATGAGTTACCACCAATGGACCTTATAGGTTGATAACATGGCACCACTCAATTCTTATTTTTTACAAGGATCTCCGAGTGAACAAAGACTCATTCAAGATCTAATCAACGAACAACTAAAAATGTATGGACAGGACGTTCTATACATGCCTAGAAAAATAGTTGGTGAAAATACAGTCATAAAAGAAATAACTGCTTCAAAATTTGATGATAGTTATCGAATAGAAGCGTATCTAATGAATTTTGATGGCTTTACGGGTAATGGAGATCTACTGACAAAATTTGGAGTTAGAAGTAATGATGAGATAACTCTTGTCATTTCAAAAGAGAGATATGATGATTTTCTCTTACCAATCATAAAATTATTTCCAGAGTCTGAAAGAAAATCAGCAGCTAGACCACAAGAAGGGGACTTGATTTGGTTTCCTCTCGATGAGTCTTTATTTGAGATTAAGTATGTTGAGGGAAAGAAACCATTCTACCAACTCAACAATTTATATGTTTATGAATTGAGATGTGAGAGATTTGAATATGAAGATGAGATTATTGACATCTCTCAAGTTGACTCTGACGGTGCAGAAGTTAACGAGGCTTTAAGCGATTATGGAAATACCTATAATATTCAACTTGTTGGTTCTGGTGCAACGACTGCCGTAGCTACTGTTGGGTTAGCAACAACCAGTCCTACATCCAGTTCTGTGCAATTTATTGATCTTATTAATGACGGATCTTATGATTTCGCACCTACAGTTTCTATATCTACAGCTCCATCTGGTGGTTCCAATGCAACTGCTGTTGCAATTATGACGAGTAGGCCATCTAACCAGACATTTGGTATTGATAAGATTATTGTTACTAATGCTGGATTTGGTTATACTTTACCACCTACGGTAACAATTTCTGGTGGAAATGGAAGTGGTGGAATAGCAACTGCTGTCATAGCTACAGGATCTCTTGGAATTATTGGAATTTCTTCCGGTGGTGTTGGTTATACCACTACTCCTCAGGTATTCTTTAGTACTGGAAATGCTTCTGCAGAGGCAGTTATTTCTGCTGCAGGAGAAGTTACCGCTGTACGTTATGTTAATGCTGGATCTGGTTACACAGAGGCACCAACAATTTCCTTTACTGATCCTGGATCCACAACATTTGGAGATTATACTTATAATGAAGTTGTTACAGGAACTAGAACAGGAACTACTGGATATGTTAGAGATTGGGATGCTTCTACAAGAGTATTGAAACTTGCAATTGTTGATGGTACATTTGCTAGAGGAGAATCTATAGTTGGTGCTGCTGCAAGTTATAAAGTTTCCACTGTCAATTCCAATGAATTCTTAGATGAATATGCAAGTAATGATGATATTGAAAATGAGGCTGATCAAATCCTGGACTTTAGTCAAAAGAACCCATTTGGAGAATTCTAAATAGTTTTATAATTACTAGGAACTTGTAATGATATCTAATTATTTTTACCACGAAATATTGAGGAAGACTATTATAGCTTTCGGAACTCTTTTTAATGATATAGAAATAAAACATAAAGATAGGTCTGGAAGTGATTTTAGTATCCTTAAGGTTCCTATTGCTTATGGACCTATTCAGAAATTTTTAGCAAGAATTGAACAGGCTCCAAATTTAAAAAGGGAAGTTGCAATTACTCTTCCAAGAATGTCATTCGAAATGACTGGAATTTCTTATGACCCAAGTAGAAAATCATCTACTATGCAGACCTTTAAGGCTGTAACTACTGATGGTGAGATGGTCAAACAATTTTTACCGGTTCCTTATAACGTTAATTTTAGACTGTCAATATTATCAAAATTAAATGAAGATGCATTACAAGTTATTGAACAGATATTACCATATTTCCAACCTCATCTAAATTTAACTATTGATCTTATATCTTCTATTGGTGAAAAACGAGATATTCCCATGGTTCTTAGTGGAATAACAATGGATGATCAATATGAAGGAGACTTTACGACAAGAAGAGTTTTAATTTACAGTTTAGATTTTACAGCAAAAACATATTTGTTTGGTCCTGTCGGAACTCCAAATGAAGCTCTTATCAAAGAAGTTCAAGTGGATTACTATAGTAACACTAATAGAAGAAATGCCTCTAGAGAACTGAGATATGTTGTTACACCTAGAGCTCTCACGGATTACAATAGTGATGCAACTACTCAAATCGTAGAAGACATTTCGGAAGAAATCACACAATTTGATGTTGCTGATTCTGCACAATTATCTGTAAATTCATATATTCAGATTGGATCTGAATCAATGTATATTAGAAAAATTACAGGAAATACTTTGCTTGTAAATAGAGCACAAGATAATACTCCAATTGAAACTCATGTATCTGGAACTGCAGTAAATGTAATTAATACTTTAGATGATTCGTTGATCGATCTTGATGATGATTTTGGATTTAGTGAATCCACATTTAATTTCAGTGATGGAAAAATTTATAGTCCAACAAAAGGAACTGATGTATGAGTTTTGAAGACATTGATAAGGCATTAGATATTGAAAGCACTCCGATAAAATCGGAGATCGCTCAATCAAAAAAACCTGCGATAAAAAATACGCAGACTCCAGAAGAACAAATTCAGAAGGATTATGAGTATTCTCGTGGTCAACTGTACTCTATTATTGAAAAGGGTCAGGAAGCCATTGATGGTATTCTCGAACTCGCACAAGAGTCCGATTCACCAAGAGCATACGAAGTTGCAGGCCAGTTAATTAAAAACGTTGCAGATACTGCAGATAAATTAATGGATCTACAGAAGAAATTGAAAGATGTAAACAAGGAAGAAAAAGGCTCCACACCAACGAATGTTACTAACAATGCAGTGTTCTTGGGATCTACTGCAGAACTTCAAAAATTCTTGAAGGGGTCGATGAATGGAGATCTCCCTAAATAAAATATAAGATAATATTCAGAAATAATGTCTAAACTAACCTTCAACGAGTGGCAATCACTTTCCGAAAAGAAAGGTATGGGCAAGTGTTCTTGTTGTGGAAATGAAATTAAAAAGGATGGTTCATGCGGATGTGATTCATCATGTGAACACTGTGGTGGAAAACATGATGTAAAGGAGTCTTCTAATCCTTTAATGAAAAATATGCCTTTGGGTCAAAAGAAGGTTGACAATCTTGCTAAGTCTTATGAAGGACATGTAAAGAATCAGTTAGTTCATGGACTACATTCTTTATCTAAAGCGAGAGAGTCTGCAAAAAATACTAAATTAATGAAGAGTTCTAGTGTTAAGGTTGCTGAAAGTAACTGTGGAGGAACTTCAACTAAAAGAAAAAAGAAGAAATTATCTGAGATGATTTCTACCTCTATGAGTGGAAAGAGATATAAAAATATAGATAATAGAGAAGATCAGGAACGGATTGAAACAGAAAATAGAGAGAAAAAAGAAGCAAAAGCAAAAGAAGCAAAGAAGAGAAAGACTGAATTAGCAGATCTTAGAGTAACTAAAGGCATTCGTTTCTACGACAAAAAGGGATCTGGTTATATTAAAGATGGAAAGAAAGTTTATGATGAATCATATAATCTAGATGAGAAGTGTTGGAAAGGTTATACCCAAAAGGGAATGAAGAAAAAAGGTGATAAAATTGTTCCAAATTGTGTTCCTACAGAAGAATATTCTGATTGGAGAAGTGAGTTAGAAGAAGTTTATATGTTCTCTTCACCAAAAAAGAACAAAGAGACTCCTAAGAAAAAAGAAACTTGGTATGAAAGAGATGAACGTAAAGCAAAAGAAAAGAAACTTAGAAAAGAATCCACTGAAGTCCAAGAGGGGAACAAGAGTGGTGATTCTTCTTTGCGTGACTGGTTTAGCAAGAGTCGCTCTTCTGATGGCACCCCTGGTTGGGTTCAACTGGGTGGTAAATACGCAGGAAAACCCTGTGCAAAACAACCAGGACAAACAACCAAACCAAAGTGTGGTTCTTCAAAAATGAAGGCAGACCTCTCCAAAGAAGAAGAGGAGAAAGCATTCCGCCGCAAGAATCAGGAAGATCCAAACCCAGACAGAAAGGGTAAGGCAAAGAATGTTGCCACGGAAGAGAAGGATCATGAAGTATCAATGGCACATAAACAATTGAATAAAACCATAAAAAATGCAAAACAATTAAAGAAAGATCTTGGAAAAAAAGAAAAGAATCTTCCTGCTTGGATGCAAGCTAAAATAACCGATACAGAACACAACATGGATGCTGCTTCTGGTTATCTGACAAAAGAAGCTGCAGGTGAAAAAGATGCTTGTTACTCCAAGGTTAAGTCTCGTTATTCTGTATGGCCTTCTGCATATGCATCTGGTGCATTAGTTAAGTGTCGTAAAGTTGGTGCTAAGAACTGGGGTAACAAGACTAAGAAAGAAGGTTATGAGTTCTCTAACTGGAGAGATGATTTCAAACCAACTGAATATCAAACTTATGATATTGTTGAAACAACTCCACTAAAAGAAAGTGAGGATATTCGATATTGCCCTAAGTGTAAAAAGAATGAAAAGAAAAAACAATGCAAATATGGAGAGAAATATTGGACCATGTTTTCATTACCTGCACAATTAGGTGGAGGTGGTCCATATGATCCAAATGAGGTTCATCCCACGAATGAGGGATTGAGTTTTGAAATTGGTGGAGGACACAAGAAAGCTCAGAAGATGGGCAAAATCCGCAACCCTTCTAAAGGTGCAAAAGGCGGAGAGAAAGATGCAGCTCAAGCTGCATTGAAGAGACTTGGTGGTGGAGTTTCACTTCCACTTGCAGATTCAATCATTTATCCTGGGCAATTGAAAACGGAAGATTATCAGAGATTACAGTCAACTGGTAATGTTTTTAGTATAATGCTCATGTGGAGAGGTAAAACTTATCGTCTTCAACTCTTCTTCTCTGGATCAAAACGTCCTTCAAGAGAAGAAGTCAATTCTGAAGTACAAAAGTTTTATCCTGGGGCTGTTTTGACTCATTATTATCCAAGCCCATCTGATCCAACTCATCCAATTGTAGTAATTCAAAGGTAATTAAAATGAATCCATCTGAAATAGAACTTGAAACAACATTTAGAATGTTTGAATATGAAAAGATGGCCAGAGACATTGATAAGATGGATTTGGATCAGGCAATAAATTGTGCCAAGTCTTACTTAAAACTATATCTTAAGCAACAAGAAGTTGTTGCAGGTTTAGCACACATGTAAATTTTACAAATGAAAACTTTTCAACAATTTTTATCCGAAAGCATCACCATCAATGGTGACTTCAATGGAACCCTCAACGTTGGGGGTTCTCAACCAGAACAGACACGAGAGTCTTTCTTTGCTGATGTTGTCTGGGAAGGAAAGATGTATCGTCTAGAAGTAGAAGGTGCAATGATTTCTAAGAATGAACTCGCAGAACAAATTCAAGGAGAGTATCCTGGAGCGATTGTTCATCAGATCTATCCTGGCCAGGTAAATACTTCTAGAATCAAAAACGCACAAAGATACCAACCAGAAAGATTATCGTGGAGTGATTAATGGCACAGTGGAATAAGACTATACAAGATTATCTAAACCAAGAAAGAAGTCTTCATGAAGTTTATCTTCGCGCTGATGAATATGGAAATATTCTAAATGAAGGTGCTTGCTCCAAATCTGCTTTTGGGGAAAACGTTTCTATTCCCATCACTCCCAAAATTCAGGGAGATGCCATATACGGATTAGACCCAAGAGAGTTTCAGACATTTAAATTTTCTAATAGTGGAATCGCAACTAACGGAAATTCACTTCTAAGAGTTGGTGCTGGAACAGATGCAAACTCTTATGGTGTAATTAGGTCCACAAACTTTCTAAGATATCGTCCAGGTCAAGGTGCATTATGTAGATTTACCGCAGCATTCTCAGAAAATCCAGTTGGTTTTACTCAAAGAGCAGGACTATTTAATCAAGAGAATGCTATCCAAATTGGTTATGCTCATACCAATGGTCAGTTTGGAGTTCTTCGTGCAAGTGGCGGAAAAACTGATATTCACAAGTTTACATTCTCTACACTTGCAAATGGAGATGTAACCGTTACTCTTAACAATACAGGATTTACTGCAGTCACATTGAATACTGGTTCTCTCGCAGGAAACATTGCTCAACTCGTCAGAGGTCTTGAAGCACAAGCACTCTTTAATGCATTGTATATTGCCGAATATGATCAGACTTCAATAACAGTCTTAGCAACATCTCTTGGTGCCCAAACAGGAACATTTAATATAACAAGCACAGCAACAATTACATTCACCAATCAAACTTTACAGACTGGTGTAGCACAAACAGAGAATTGGACTTTCCAAGAAGATTTTAATCTTGATAAACTTGATGGAACTGGGACATCTGGTGTAACGATAGACCCCTCAAACCTGAATGTATATCAGATTAACTTCCGTTGGTTGGGTGCTGGTGAAATAAGATATGCGATGGAAAATCCACTAAATGGGGATATGTTCTTCTTCCATCATGAACATTATTCAAATAGAAATACCATTCCACACCTTGATAATCCATCGATGAAAGTTGGATATGTTGCTGCTAACTTGGGTGGTGCTACAAGTGGTGTTGTAACTTGTACTGGAGCTTCATTCCTTGGAGCAATTGAAGGAATTGTTCAACCTACAAGACTTCCATATTCTGTGACTGCAACAAGAACTGATGCAATGAATTCCACAGGAAGTTTGTATCATCTTCTTACAGTTAAAAATAGAGTCATTTATCAAGACAAAATTAATACTAGAGATTTAATTCCACAAAGACTTACTGGTTCTGTAAATACTGTTGGGGACCCAGCAGTTATATACTTATATTATAATGCCCAGTTTACTAATGCATTAAGATGGACAAGTCAAACTAATTTTAACGCATCTTTATATTCTACACAGGATAGCACTGGACTATTCATTTTACCAGCACAAAGCAATCCACCGATTGCAGCATTTCATGTATCAAATGGTGATACAATTGATGTTAACTTAGTGGATATTGGTATTGATATTCCTCCAGGAGGTTATATAACTGCCGTTATTAGTTCATCAAGCAATATGACTCAAGCAAGTGCAACATTCATTTATGTAGAAGATTAAAAGGAGTTTCGTTATGAGTGATCAGGTATATCTTGGCAATCCCAATTTAAAAAAAGCAAACGTACCAGTTCAATTTACACAGGAACAAGTACTTGAGTTTATCAAGTGCAAACAGGACCCTGTGTATTTTGCACGTAACTATATCAAAATTGTTTCTCTTGATTATGGTGAAGTGCCTTTTGACATGTATGGATTCCAAGAGAAATTGATTAGGAACTTCCACGAAAATAGATTCAACATTTGTAGAATGCCTCGTCAGACAGGTAAATCTACAACTTGTGTTTCCTACCTCTTGCATTATGCAGTGTTTAATGATAATGTAAATATTGCGATCCTTGCAAACAAAGCGTCCACGGCACAGGATCTTCTTGGAAGGTTACAGTTTGCATACGAGAAACTGCCAAAGTGGATGCAACAAGGTATTGTATCTTGGAACAAACGATCTTTAGAACTGGAAAATGGATCAAAGATTATCGCCGCGTCTACTTCTGCATCTGCTGTCCGTGGTGGCTCCTATAATGTCATCTTTCTGGACGAGTTCGCATTCATCCCGAATCACATTGCTGATGACTTCTTTGCCTCTGTTTATCCTACTATCTCGTCAGGTAAGTCTACAAAAGTCCTGATCGTTTCTACTCCCAAGGGCATGAATCACTTCTACCGCATGTGGCATGATGCGGAGAGAGGAAAGAATGAATATATTCCAACTGATGTTCACTGGTCTGAAGTCCCAGGTAGGGATGCGAAATGGAAAGAACAAACCATTGCTAACACTTCGGAACAACAGTTCAAGGTTGAGTTTGAGTGTGAATTTCTTGGATCTGTTGATACTCTGATCTCTGCACCAAAACTCAGAACCTTGGTATATGATGATCCAATTAAGAGAAATGCAGGATTGGATATTTACAAAGAGCCTATCAAAGATCACAATTATGTGGTTACGGTAGACGTTGCTCGTGGTGTTGAAAAAGACTACTCTGCATTTGCAGTATTTGACACTACACAATTCCCATATGAATTAGTAGCAAAATATAAAAACAACACCATAAAACCAATGTTGTTTCCAAACATCATAAAAGATGTTTCCGTATCATATAACAGAGCATATGTTTTAGTGGAAGTTAATGATATTGGAGATCAAGTTGGACAAATTCTTCACATGGATTTGGAATATGAAAATCTATTGATGTGTTCGATGAGAGGAAGAGCCGGACAGATCGTAGGTCAAGGATTCTCTGGAAAAAAATCTCAAATGGGTGTAAAGATGTCCAAAACTGTTAAAAAGACAGGATGTATGAACCTCAAAACATTGATTGAAGATGATAAATTATTAATTAAAGACTATGATATTATTAGTGAATTAACTACTTTTATATCAAAGAGTGGGTCATTTGAAGCAGAAGATGGATGTAATGATGACTTAGCAATGTGTCTGGTCATATTCTCTTGGTTAGTCATGCAAGAGTATTTTAAGGAAATGACTGATCAAGATGTTCGTAAAAGAATTTATGAAGATCAAAGAGATCAAATTGAAGCGGATATGGCTCCATTTGGATTCATATCGGATGGACTGGAAGGTAATGAAAGTTTTGTAGATGCTGAAGGTGATAGATGGTTTACAGATGAATATGGCGATATGTCATATATGTGGGATTACAAATAATGGATATTGATGACCAATTTGAATTAGAACACTTATTCTTAACGGAAAGAAAATGTAGAGTATGTGGAGAAGTCAAGGATCTTATAGATGGATTTTACTTAACACGTAAGGGAAGATCAGATATAGCATCAGCATATTCATACGAGTGTAAACGTTGTACTATAAAAAGAATAACTGTCAGTAGAATGACAAATAAATTATTTGGAAGGTGGGAATATCCTGACTGGTAGGTTGTTCATGGGCGGTTTCCCCACTGAAAAGAGTCAAAATTCTAAATATTAGCAGTCATATGAATCTTCTTTAGAGGGAAAGTACATGTCGCTAAATTTAGTATCACCAGGCATAAAAGTTAGGGAGATTGATCTTACTGTAGGCAGAATTGATGCAGTTAATGATCAAATCGGAGCCCTTGGCGGACCTTTCCTGAAAGGTCCAGTTGACCTTCCAGTTCTCATTGAGACGGAAAAGGATTTATTAAACACATTCGGAAAACCACTATCCGATAATAATCAATACGAATATTGGTTGACAGCATCATCATATCTCTCCTATGGTGGAGTTATGAGAGTCGTTAGAACCGACTCAACCAATTTAAAAAATGCTAACTATCCAGTATCTTCACCCGTAGCTCTTAAGATTAAGAATCAAGAAGATTATTATAATAACTATTCAACCGATACAACTTGGATTTGGAGTGCAAGAAATCCAGGATCCTGGGGTAACGGGATGAAGGTTTGCACAATTGACGCTGCTGCAGACCAAAGAATTGCAATTGGAACATTTGGAATTTTAGCAGGATATGCTGTCACATGTTCAATATCAACTTCTTATGCATCTGCAACTGGAGAAGTTCTTTCTTTCCAGGGATTCATAAAGGGTATTGTTCATCAAGTTAATGAAGGAAGTATCGATGTTAAAGTCGTAAGTCTTCATGACACCTTAGCTGGAACTTCTACTGAAATTTCTTACCAATCTGGTGGATTAAATTCATTCCCAACAGGTGCTGGTGGTAACTATTATCAGGTCTTCAATAATGTTGGTGTTGCGGATTCATTAGAGAAATTCAGAACCATAGGTAGTGTATCTGCTGGAAGTACTGAAGTAACTGCAGAAGAATCCAGACTTGCGGACATTGTTGATAATAATCGTATCGTAGCCGGAGATCTTCTCCAAACTCTTAATGGAGCTGTTCAAGCAAAAGTTGTTGGTGTAGCTACAGACAAAATTACCCTAGAATCTAATTCATCAGTTACGATTGGATCAACAACACTTGTAGTCAGATATACCAGAAACGCTGGTGAAGGAACTCTTAATAATGGTGAAGGACTTCTACTAAGTTCTACAAATACAGGTGTAGATTGGTATGAACAACAAACTCTAGGACTTACAAATTCTACAGTTTTCTGGAAATCTATTGCACCAAAACCTGGAACAACATCATTCGGTGCAGAGAGAGGAGCTCAAGATGATGAACTTCACGTTGTTGTAGTAGATGATAAGGGAACTATAAGTGGAGTTACCGGAAACATTCTGGAAAAATTCGTTGGACTGAGTAAAGCGTCAGATGGTAAAATCTCACCATCCGAAAACATTTATTATAAGAACTATCTTGCAGCTTCTTCAGAATATATCTTCTCTGGAAGTTCTGATGCTGTAAGTGGTACTAGATTTACAACAATTGATGGATATATCCAAGAAAGTGGTGGTGGAATTGCTTGGGGTCAAGAATCTAGTGGAGTAAGTTTTGGTGCAGTTGGAAACAAAAATTATACTTTGTCTGATGGATTTGATTACTCCAGTGCAAGTGGGGGAATGTCAGTTACTCTATCGGATGTTCTAGCTTCATATGAAATCTTCAGAAATCCAGCAGAATATGATATAAACTTCTTGATCTCTGGCCCAGATGGCGGAAGTAGTATTTTCGAAGCACAAGCAAAGGCTAACAGATTGATTGATATCGCTGAAGCAAGAAAAGATTGTGTTGCTACGATTTCACCAACAAGAACTTCTGTTGTCAACGTTTCTAACACTGATACTCAAACATCAAATGTTGTAACTTTCTTCGATCCTATCGTTTCATCTTCCTATGGAGTATTTGATACTGGTTACAAGTACATGTTTGATAGATTTAACAATGAGTTTAGATATATTCCACTAAATGGAGATATTGCTGGATTGATGGCAAGAACATCAATTAATAACTATCCTTGGTTCTCTCCTGCTGGTGCTTCAAGAGGTACAATCAATAATGCAATCAAACTTGCATTTAATCCTTCCCAAGCTCAAAGAGACATTCTTTATCCTAAGAGAATTAACCCTGTTGTATTCTCGCCTGGTGCTGGAATTATTCTCTTTGGTGACAAAACAGCTTTATCAACTGCTTCTGCATTCGATAGAATCAACGTTCGTCGTCTATTCTTAACTGTAGAAGACACTGTATCCAGAGCTGCAAAATCACAACTCTTCGAGTTCAATGATGTTATAACAAGAACCAATTTTGTAAACATTATTGAACCATATCTCCGTGATGTAAAGGCAAAGAGAGGAATCACCGATTTCTTAGTAGTTTGCGATGAATCAAATAATACTCCAGATGTGATTGACTCAAATCAATTTAGGGCTGATATTTTCATCAAACCAAACAGATCAATTAACTTCATTGGTCTAACCTTTGTTGCTAATAGAACTGGTATTAGCTTTGAAGAGGTTGTTGGAACCGTTTAATTTTATAAAAGAACATCAATCCCTATCGAGGTAACTACAAATGGCATTTAGAAACACACCAAGCTTCAGTTCTAGAACTTTAGAAGATTTTAAATCAAGACTAATTGGTGGGGCCGCAAGGCCTAACCTGTTTGAGGTTGAATTAGCGTTTCCATCATTCTCAACCGATGAGACCACAAACGCTGGAAATGATCAGTCAAGAACTGTCAGTGAACTATCAAGATTTATGATTAAGACTGCAAATCTACCAGCATCTACTGTTGGTGTTATTGAAGTTCCTTTCAGAGGAAGAACTCTAAAGATTGCAGGTGATAGAACTTTCGATGTCTGGACAATCACCGTCATTAACGATGTTGATTTCTCAATCAGAACTGCTTTTGAAAAATGGATGAATGCGATCAATAAGCATGATGATAACTCAGGACTAATTAATCCTGCTCAGTATCAGACTGATGCTATTGTAAAACAATATGGAAGATCTTCATTAGCATCAGCTGCATCTGGTCCAGCAAATCCAGTTCTAACAGGCCCTGGTGACCAAATCCCAGTTCTTAAGGCATATAGATTCTACGGAGTATTCCCAACTTCCGTAAGTGCTATTGATCTATCATACGATTCTACAGATACTATCGAAGAATTTACAGTAGATCTTCAGGTACAATGGTGGGATGCTCTTGATGCAAATGGCGCAACTCAGTTAAATACTGATGCTGAAGTTTTAAACCCTAACTAAATAATAGAGATAGAGTTTAAAATTTGAAGAATGCCTAAATTATTTGGGTTTAAAATCCAAGATTCGGAGGACGATAGATCAAAAAAATCTATCGTCTCTCCTGTTCCGGAGAATCAAGAAGATTCTTCGGACTTCTTTGTGTCTAGTGGATTTTACGGACAATATGTTGACATAGAAGGTGTATACAAATCAGAATATTCTTTAATAAAAAGATATCGTGAAATGGCTATCCATCCGGAAGTTGATGGAGCAATAGAAGATATTATTAATGAAGCAATTGTTTCTGATCAAAACGATTCTCCTGTACAGATAGACTTGCAGAACGTTCCTGCGTCAGATAAACTTAAAAAAATTATCAGAGATGAATTTAAGTATATTAAGGAAATCTTAGACTTTGATAAAAGATGTCATGAGATTATGAGGAATTGGTATGTAGATGGAAGAGTATTTTACCATAAAGTCATTGACTTAGAGAAACCTCAAGAGGGAATTAAAGAAGTTAGATATATCGATCCAACCAAAATAAAACTTATAAGAAAACTAAAAAAAGATCCTAAACAAGTTTTAAATCCATCTTTCTCTATCAGTGGAGAAGGAAAGGGACTTGCATCACTAACTACTCCAGAAGTAGAAGAGTATTATGAGTATAATCCAAATTCTAAAGGATCTTCCACTAGTACTGTTCCTACATTTAAAACTGGAGTGAGTGGTACTGCAAGAATTGCTAAAGATGCCATTACATATGTTCATTCTGGGTTGGTAGATAGAAATAAACAGGTAGTTCTTTCATATCTACACAAAGCAATTAAAGCACTTAATCAGTTGAGAATGATTGAGGACTCTCTTGTTATCTACAGACTTTCAAGAGCTCCAGAAAGAAGAATTTTCTATATTGATGTTGGTAATCTACCAAAGATCAAAGCGGAACAATATCTCCGTGATGTCATGACTCGTTATCGTAACAAGTTAGTTTACGATGCAAATACTGGTGAGATTCGTGACGATAAAAAAATGATGGCGATGTTGGAAGATTTCTGGCTTCCTCGCCGTGAAGGTGGTAGAGGAACAGAAATCTCAACACTTCCTGGCGGACAAAATCTTGGTGAACTTGCCGATATTGAATACTTCCAAAAGAAACTTTATAGAGCACTTGGAGTTCCAGAATCAAGAATTGGTGCTGGTGATGGTTTCAATCTTGGTCGTTCTTCTGAAATTTTACGAGACGAAATTAAATTTACTAAATTTGTAGGAAGAATGAGAAAGAGATTTTCTCATCTCTTCATGGATATGTTGAAGACTCAACTTATTCTAAAGAATGTCGTAACTCCAGAAGATTGGAAAGTTCTTTCAGATCACATTCAGTTCGACTTTGTTTATGATAATCACTTTGCAGAACTTAAAGAAGCAGAACTAATCCAGAATAGACTTGGTGTTCTTGCTGCTGCAGAACCTTATGTTGGAAAATATTATTCAGTTGAGTATATAAGAAGAAACATACTCAAACAAACTGATGCGGATATTATTGAAATTGATGAACAGATTGCAAATGAAATTGAAATGGGTATTATTCCGGATCCTAATGCTCCTGTAGATGAAGAAGGAAATCCCATTCCACCAGAAGGTGAAGAGAATGTTGATACTATGGGAGAAGTTCCAATGGAACCAGAACTTCCAGCTTCTGAAGTAGAACTTCCTCCAACAGAAGAAGCACCAAAACTCAAGATGCCAAAGGGTGGCAGAATATAATAAATAACTTTTAAGTAAACCCCTGAATTTTAAAAACAATGGATGACCTTATTGATATGATGGTTTCTAACGAATCTCCATCAGATATTAGTGACAAAATTAAAGAACTTTTGATGCAAAAGTCTGCTGAAAATATTGAAACTGTTAGACCAGTTGTAGCATCTGCTATGTTTGGTGGAGCTGAATTTAGTGACGGAGAAGAGGAAACTGGAGAAGATTCTGCAGAGGAAGAATCCGAAACATCTGAAGAAGATGAAGAATAATAAATAACTATTATAGAACTTTATTATAAAAATGCAAAGAACAAAAGTAATAGCTGATGAAGTTGCAATGCCAACTTTGGCGGGAGCAGCTTCAAGTATTAACGAAGCTACTTGCGTCAGATTAGTAAACAATTCTGGTGCTTCCGCAACTGTCAGTATTTCTACAGTTGTTGGTGCTGCTACCACTGACACATTTACTATGCCAGATGCAACTGTAGAGTTTCTTCAAAAACTTCCAACAGATGTTATTTTTGCATCTTCTGCATCTGTAAGAGCAACTAAAGTAGGACTAGTAGGGTAAACCAATGAAACTCATCACAGAAGAAATTTCAAACGTACAGATTATCACCGAAGGTAAAGGTACTAATAAGAAGCTATACATTGAAGGTGTATTTCTTCAAGGTGAAATCAAGAACCGTAATGGAAGAATGTATCCTATTTCAACTCTTGCAAGAGAAGTTGATCGCTATTGCGAAAACTTCGTAAACAAGGGACGTGCTCTTGGTGAGCTTGGCCATCCTGATGGTCCTACTGTAAACCTTGACCGTGTTTCACACAAAATTACTTCACTTGTTCAAGAAGGTAATAACTTCAAAGGTAAAGCACAAATTCTAAATACCCCAATGGGTAAGATTGCATCCTCTCTTCTTGATGAAGGTGTGATGCTTGGCGTTTCTTCTCGTGGTGTTGGTTCACTAGTAACTACCAACGAAGGCCATAAAGTTGTCGGTGAAGATTTCATGTTAGCAACTGCTGCTGATATTGTCGCTGACCCCTCTGCGCCAGACGCTTTTGTTTCTGGAATCATGGAAGGAAAAGAGTGGGTTTGGGAAGGAGGAATTCTTCGTGAACAACTTGCTGAAAAAACTTACAAGAAAATTAATACACTTGTAGACCAGAGAAGACTTGATGAACATAAGTTGAATTTATTCAATGAGTTTTTATCAAATCTTTAATTTATAAATAAATACAGATTATAAAAGGTAATCGGAGAGTACAAATGTCCAGTGGTAACAATTTACAAGAGATGGGATCTGTGGCTACCCCCGGTCAGGGCGGTGGCGCAGGAAGCGGCACTACACAATCCAAAACTGCTGTAAACAAAGGTGCTTCTGCACCAGAAGCAGCAGGAAAAAGCGCAACTCCAGTATCGACCCCCGGTCAAACTGGTAGTTGGGAGGATTTGGGCGGCCCTACCCCAGAAAACAGCAAGCCAGACGACGGCAGCAACGCACTAAAAACCCCAGGTGCATCACTTAAGCAAGTTAAGGATGTAATCACTGCTAAGGCTCAAGCAGGACATGCAGAAGCTGAGAAATCAGCAACTCCTGTCGCTACCCCAGGCCAAAGCGGTAAAATGGAAGAAGTAGAAGTAGATGAAACTCAAGAAGTAGTTGCTGAAGAAGAAATGTCTGAAGAAGAAACTGTAGAAGAAACAGTGGAAGATATTGATGCTATGATTGGAGAAGATGTTGAGGCACTTCTTCAAGATGAAGAACTCTCCGAAGAATTCAAAGAAAAAGCTGCTCTAATTTTTGAATCTGCTCTTAGCGCTAAGACTAAGCAGATTCAAAGTGTTCTAGAAGAGCAATATGCTGCTGCTCTTGAAGAAGAGATTGCAGAAATTAAATTAGGTCTAACCGAACGTGTTGATTCATACCTTGAGTATGTTTCATCCGAGTGGTTAGAAGAAAATGCACTTGCTGTTGAAGCAGGTCTTAAGACTGAGATTACCGAATCCTTCATGGACGGTATGAAGAGTCTTTTTGAAGCACATTATGTAAATATGCCTGAAGAGAAATATGATGTACTAGAGTCTATGGTACAAAAACTTGATGAAATGGAGACGAAACTCAACGAGCAGATTGAGCGCAATGTTGTGCTTAATCAACAGCTCTCCGAGAATTCTGCTGAAAGAATTTTCGCTGAGGTAACCGAAGGTCTCGCAATGTCCCAAAAGGACAAACTTGCAACCCTCGCAGAAAGTGTTGAGTTTGAGAGTGACGAAAACTATCGTGAGAAACTAGTAACTTTAAGGAAGTCATACTTCCCAGAGCAAGCTAGTGCTCCAGCTGACGAAACGGAAAATCTACAAGAAGAAGCTAATTTCCAAGAAGTGACTCATTCACCTTCTATGGATGCTTATCTAAGAGCTCTTTCCAACGTTACCAACAAGTGATTTCTAGATAATAACTCAAACCGCAGTTAAACGACACTTTTAAAGAGGTATCAAAAAACAATGGAATTTTCAAACTCACAACATTTAGTGGAGAAGTGGGCTCCAATCCTGGACCACGAAGGTTCAGGCTCCATCAAGGACGCTCATAGACGTGCAGTTACTGCACAACTCCTAGAGAACCAAGAGAAAGAACTTCGTGAGGCACAACAGTTCCTCGGCGAAGCTTCCCCAACCAACTCTGCTGGAACCGGTGGTTTCAGTGGTGGTTCTGATGCTGCTGGTCCAGTTGCAGGTTTCGACCCTGTTCTAATCAGCCTCATCAGACGTGCAATGCCTAACCTCATTGCATATGACATTTGCGGCGTTCAGCCAATGTCTGGTCCTACTGGACTCATCTTTGCAATGCGTTCCCGCACCGGCGGTCAGGCTGGCGATGAGACCTTCTACAATGAAGTCGATTCTGCATTCTCTGGTCAGAACAACAGCCGTAACCTCGAAGGCGGATTCTCTGATGGAGCCGTTGGTTTCGGTACTACCGCTCAGAGTGGTGCCAATCCTAACGCACTAAACCCAGTCGGTACTGCAACCACCAACCCTTCACCATATAACGTTGGTCAGGGTATGCAAACCGGAGACGCTGAAGCTCTCGGTGATGGTGCTGCAAACCTATTCAACGAGATGGCATTCTCAATCGAGAAAGTCACCGTTACCGCTAAGTCACGTGCCCTCAGAGCTGAGTACTCACTAGAGCTTGCTCAAGACCTTAAGGCAATCCACGGTCTAAACGCCGAGGCAGAACTTGCTAACCTTCTCTCAACTGAGATCCTCGCTGAAATCAACAGAGAAGTCATCAGAACCATCTATAAGGTTGCTGAGCAAGGTGCTGTAAGCAACACCGCAACTCCTGGTGTATTCGACCTCGACGTTGACTCCAACGGTCGTTGGTCAGTTGAGAAGTTCAAGGGTCTACTCTTCCAAATCGAAAGAGATGCTAACGCAATCGCCCAAAGAACTCGTAGAGGAAAGGGCAACACCATCATCTGCTCCGCAGACGTTGCTTCCGCTCTAACCATGGCTGGTGTACTTGATTACACCCCTGCACTCAACGCTAACCTCAACGTTGATGACACTGGTAACACCTTCGCTGGTGTTCTCCAAGGTAAGTATCGTGTATACATCGATCCTTATTCTGCAAACCTCAATGCTAACAACACTGGTGTTGACCAGTACTACGTTGTTGGATACAAGGGTTCCAGCGCTTATGACGCAGGTCTCTTCTATTGCCCATATGTTCCTCTCCAGATGGTTCGTGCCGTCGGTCAGGACACCTTCCAACCAAAAATTGGCTTCAAGACCCGTTATGGTATTGTCGCCAACCCATTTGCAGAAGGAACCGAGCAAGGTCTTGGAAGACTCCTCCTCAACAGCAACCGTTACTACAGAAGAGTCAAGGTCGCAAACCTCATGTGATTCATTTCACAACTCTTCAGAACATGGGGTCCGAAAGGACCCTTTTTTATTGTCTAAATAAAATACAAGGTTGATTTAAAAGAAATGAAACCAACTCCAAGAGAACTCAAAGAAGCAAATAGAAACTATGAAATGGTTTCTGAATATCTAATCCGTGAAGGATATGCCACCGACAAAGATGGTGCAGATAGCATTATTCACGGTATGAGTGAAGAATGGTATAACATTATCGTTTCCGAATGATATGGATGCTTTTGGGAAACAAATAGCAAATAGAAATTTCCTAAGTGTCTCTGGATTCAAATTTAATTTAGCTAGAGCACCAAAAGTAGATTTCTTCTCACAATCAGCCAATGTGCCTGGAATAAATCTTGGTGCAGCTATACAACCAACATATCTTAAAGATATTCCAATTCCAGGAGATAAGTTGGTATTTGATGATTTTCAATTGACTTTTATTATTGATGAAAATTTAGAAAATTACAATATAATCCAAAATTGGATGAGAGGACTTGGGTATCCAGATACTGTTTATGAGTATATGGAATGGATGTTAAGTGATCCAGCAAATCCAACCCAAGATCCAAATGTTTCAGATGGTTCTTTAATTGTTTATAATAGTAATTTCCAACCATCAAGTGTTGTAACTTTTCAAGCAATGTGGCCATCTTCACTTTCTGAAATTGATTTTACTGCTGCTAGTGGTGATGTTGAATATGCAGTTGCGACTGTAACCTTTAAGTATGCTCTTTATAATTTAACCAACTATGAACCTTGATGAAATTCAAAACCTTTGGGAACAAGACTCAAAAATTGATGAAGACAATCTCCACACAGAGTCCACAAAAATTCCAAGTCTTCATGCAAAATACTATAAGTTATTCAACAATATCCTAACTCTGAAGAAAGCTCAGGAAAACAAATATAAGATTTTAAAGAAAGAAAAATGGCAATATTACACAGGTAAAGCAGAACCTGATGTATACATTGAAAAACCATTTGATCATAAGGTGTTAAAGAATGATTTAGACAAATATCTAGATGCAGATGAAGACTTAATTAAATGTCAAACCAAAATTGAATATTATCAGATGATGTTGAATTACCTGGACAGCATCATCAAAACTATATTAAATAGAACATACCAACTGAAAAATGCCATTGAGTGGCAGAAATTTATTAGAGGTTATGACTGATATTGTAATTGCGAAAAAGAACGAAGTTTTCCTGAAAATTAAGGCAGAACCACACGTTTATCAGGAACTATCTGAACACTTTACTTTTGATGTACCAGGGGCTAAGTTTATGCCCCAGTACAGAAGTAAATATTGGGATGGAAAGATTCGTCTTTTCTCAACACATACTGGCGAGATCTACGTTGGTTTGTTAGATAAAGTTTGTGCATGGGCAAAGAGATACGATTACAATATTGAATTTGAAAATAATAAGTTTTATGGAACTCCTTTAGAAGAGAATGAGATGATCTCCTATGAAGGAGTCAAGGATTACATGACTCGCATCTCAAAACATAAACCAAGAGATTATCAAGTTGATGCAGTTTATGATGCACTCAGATATAATCGTAAACTTTTAATCTCACCGACTGCATCGGGCAAATCATTGATGATTTATTCTGTTGTTAGATACTTTGCAGAAAGAGATAAAAAAATTCTTCTAGTAGTTCCTACAACATCTCTGGTGGAACAAATGTATAAAGACTTTGTAGATTATGGATGGAACGCTGAAGACTTCTGTCATCGCATCTACAGTGGTCGTGAGAAGACGAACGAGTTTCCTGTAGTCATTACCACTTGGCAGTCCATTTATAAGTTACCTAGAAAGTTTTTTGATAGTTTTGATGTAGTCATTGGAGATGAGGCTCATCAATTTAAATCCAAATCATTAGTCAGTATAATGACTAAAATGGATAATACAAAATATAGATTTGGATTTACTGGAACACTCGATGGAACTCAGACACATAAATGGGTATTAGAAGGATTGTTTGGTCCATCATATAAAGTAACACAGACAAAAGAACTTATTGATAAAGGACATCTCTCTAAATTACAAATTAAAATTGTTATTCTCAAACACAATCCACAAGAGTTTGAAAATTTTGAAGATGAAGTTCAATTCATTATTGGTCATCAAAAACGAAACAACTTCATTAAAAACCTTGCATTAGATCTCAAAGGAAACACTCTTGTTTTATTTTCAAGAGTTGAATCTCACGGTCAACCATTATACGAATCAATAAATAATTCCGTAAAGGAAGGTCGTAGAGTATTTTATGTTCACGGTGGAGTTGGTGCCGAAGAAAGAGAATTAGTTAGAGAAATCGTTGACAAAGAAGATAATGCAATTATTGTTGCATCTTATGGAACGTTCTCAACTGGTATTAACATTAAAAATCTACACAATGTAATTTTTGCATCACCATCTAAATCTAGAATACGTAATTTACAATCCATCGGAAGAGTTCTAAGAAAAGGAAACAACAAAACTCAAGCAGTCTTATATGATATTGCTGATGATTGTACCAAAAACTCAAGAAAAAATTATACATTAAATCATCTCATTGAAAGAGTAAAAATTTACAATGAAGAGAGTTTTAATTATGAATTTGTACAAGTAAATTTAAAGGAATGATGGAAGAAGATTTTTATGCAGTAATCAAATTAGTATCTGGAGAAGAAATATTTTCCATAGTTTGTCCTTCTGAAGAAGATGGTAGAACTATGTTAATTCTTAATAATCCAGTGACAATAGAAGTTATTGTAATGAAACAACTTGGAATGCAAGGATATAAAATAGATCCTTGGTTAAAGTTTGCTGATGATGATACATTTTTATTGAATATGGATAAAGTTCTTACTATTAGTGAAGTAAGTGATGAAGAAACTATAGAAATGTATCATAAGTTTTTAAGACAACAAAAAAATAAAGATTCTGATAACAGACTTACTTCTGAAATGGGATATATTTCTTCAGTAGCTGAAGCAAGAAAAAGACTTGAAAATCTTTATAAAGGTAAAAGCCAAGATACTAAAGAAAGCTAATCTTTGAAACTCCACAGAGTAATTGTACAAGTTATTAGGGGCTGTTGTCAATAGGTGTTCATAATGTTATAATTTAAACAACTTAAGATAAAAGGGACTTATGGACTTATGCAAGCACCAAAAAGAAAAAGATCAGAACACTACGTTAACAATAAAGAATTTCTAGAAGCTATTGTTGAGTACAAAAGAAAGGTAAAAGTCGCACTGGACGCTGGTGAACCGAAACCTCGTATTACCAACTATCTTGGTGAGTGTTTCCTGAAGATTGCTACGCACCTGTCTTATAAACCAAACTTTGTTAATTATATGTTCCGTGAGGACATGATCTGTGATGGAATCGAAAATTGCGTTCAATACATTCATAATTTTAATCCTGAGAAATCCTCGAATCCTTTTGCTTACTTTACGCAGATCATTCATTATGCGTTTCTCCGTAGAATCCAGAAGGAGAAAAAACAGATGGAGATCAGAAGTAAAATCATTGAGAGGTCTGGTTACGATGAAGTGTTCACGGTAGACGATGATTACGGTAACTCTTCCGACTATAATAGTATTAAAGATTCTATTCAAACAAAAATGTATCAATGACCTTAGTTGCATGTGTGACTGACACCCATTATGGTGCCAGAAAAGGTAGCAAAACCTTTCATGATTATTTTAAAAAGTTCTATGAAGATATCTTCTTTCCAGAACTAGAGAAGAGAAATATTAAACATTGCATTCACCTCGGTGATGCATTTGATAGTCGTAAGTCTATTGATTTCTGGTGTCTGAACTGGGCAAAAGAAAATGTCTATGATAGATTTCGTGATCTTGGAATTACTGTTTATCAGATTGTAGGAAACCACGACGCATATTATAAGAATACAAATGATGTCAACTCCATTGAGTCCCTTTTGAGGGAGTATGACAACATTGTTCCTATTTCTAGTCCTGGTGAATATAATGTTGCTGGAATAAAAACTTTCATGATTCCCTGGATTTCTGCAGAGAATCAAGAAGAAACACTTACTAAACTTTCTAAGACTAAAGCAAAGGCTGCTTTTGGTCACTTAGAACTACAAGGATTTTCAGTTTATCCTGGTAATGTTCAACAACATGGTATGGAAACCAATGTTCTTGATAAGTTTCAAATCGTTTGTTCTGGACACTATCACACTCGTTCTAACAACGGTAAGATTTTTTATCTTGGCAATCCTTACCAGTTGTTCTGGAATGATGTAAACGATAAACGTGGTTTTAGTTTCTTTGATACTGAAACTTTTGAACTTGAGTTTGTTCAGAATCCTTATACGATGTTTGAACGAATTTATTATGAAGATCAAAAACCACAACTATTCAACGCAGAACCTTATAAAGATAAGATTGTAAAAGTTATTGTTCGTAAAAAGTCCGATCAACTTCAGTTTGAAAAATTCGTTGACAAGATTTATAAGACTGGTGTAGTGGATATTAAAATCGTTGAAAACTTTGAAGTAAACGATGATGATGTAGAGTTTGATTCTGAAAAGGTTGAAGACACTATCACCATTTTAAATAAATATGTTGAGGACTCTGATTTTGATCTGGACAAAGAAAAGGTCAAAACCCTTTTAAGAGAAGTCTACCAGGAAGCTTGCGAGATGGAATGACTATGTACATGATCACGCCATATGGGGAAGAGGATGGGGCATATGCCGTAACAGACTCGTATGGCGATAGAACATTGTATTTCTTTCAAGATGAAGATGATGCAGAGAGATTCGTTGGTCTCTTAGAAGCTGAAGACCACCCAGAAATGGAAGTGGTTGAAGTTGATCCCCAACTTGCAATAAGAACCTGTCACGAGTATAATTACAGATATGCAATCATATCTCCAGATGATTTTGTGATTCCACCCAGAAAATATGATTCTATTCAAAACGATTAAATGGCGAAACTTTCTTTCCACTGGGAATCAGTTTACTGAAATAAATTTTCAAGACGCTAATACCAATTTAATTATAGGAACCAATGGTTCGGGTAAGAGTACGATCCTAGACGCTCTTACCTTTTCTCTGTATAATAAACCATTTCGAAAGATTAATAAACCACAACTTATCAACTCAGTGAATGAAAAGGACTGTGTTGTTGAGATTGAGTTTTCTATTGGTAATCGTGAATATAAAGTAGTTCGTGGAATCAAACCGAACGTCTTTGAAATTTGGATTGATGGAAAACTCCAGGATCAGGATGCTGCAGCGGCAGATCAACAAAAGAAACTAGAGGAAAGTATTCTTAAACTCAATTACAAGTCTTTTACTCAGACTGTTATTTTGGGATCGGCAACATTTGTCCCATTCATGCAGTTGACATCTTCCAATCGTCGGGAGATCGTTGAAGATCTTTTGGATATTAAGATCTTCTCCACGATGAATAACATCCTGAAAGATAGGATGCGTAAAACTAATGAACTCATTCGTGAGTACTCAATCAAGAAAGATATGGTTGAGGAAAAGATTGAGATGCAAGAAAACTTTATCCGTGATCTGGATAAGAGTGGTAAAGAAAGAATTGGTAAGAAAGAAAATAGTATTCAAGAAATAGAAACCGAGATTGAAGAAGTCACTGATCAGAACGAGACTCTTTTATCCAAGATTGATACAGAACTCCAACCTGAGTTAGAGAAACTTAACAATTCAAAGTCAACTCTTAAAAAACTCAACCAACTCAGAGCCAAACTGGAACAAAAGATACAAACTTTAGTGTCCGAACATAAGTTTTTCCAAGAAAATACGGTTTGCCCTACCTGTACTCAGAGCATTGAGAATGAATTTCGCTTAAATAAAATTGTAGATATTGAGGAGAAATCCAAAGAACTCAATGACGGATACCGAGAGTTGGAGGATGCAATCAATGTAGAACAAGAAAAAGACGAACAATTTTTATCTTATTCTACGGAGATTAACAGACTCAACAATGACATTTCAAAAAACAATGTTAAGATTACTGGGCTTAACAAACAAATCAGAATACTTAGAAACGAAATTCAAGAAATTGCCTCACAAATTG